>Ga0207111_10010_pt1 | contig 68586 bp, 56 predicted proteins | sample Alteio_BWMinHeat_71_FD_153577 | JGI IMG/M metagenome (GOLD analysis project Ga0207111, IMG submission 153577) | Enriched cells from forest soil in Barre Woods Harvard Forest LTER site, Petersham, Massachusetts, United States -... | ecosystem: Environmental > Terrestrial > Soil > Temperate forest >... | reverse complement strand
AACAGCAAAATTAGTAAAAGTATCTTTAGGATCGAACATGCCAACAAAGTAGCGGGCATTAAAAGAGAGGATTAAAAGTGATGGAATAACGGTAATACAGGTTAAAAAGAGTATTTTTTTAATATTTATCAAAGCGCCTTCTGAATCACTGGCTCCGAGACGGTTACTGACCAAAAATGTTAAAACTTGTGCTGAGGCCATGACTGGAAGAAATGCAAAGCGTTCAAGATTATTCACGGTATCATATGTTGCAATGGCATAGACGCCCAAGGGTGCAAGCATCTTTGAAAGCCAGATATAAGAAAATCCAATCGTACTTTTATCGATAATAATGGGCCAACTTAAATTAAGAAGATGTAAGGCTCTTTTGATATTGAATACCCCAAAAAAGATCTTTGCAAAATATTTTTTGTACTCAGGATTGGTTAAAATATACACTAATGCAAAGGTATTCATGACGCTATACTGAATAATAGTAGCAAACGCCGATCCGGTAAGACCCATTGCAGGAAAACCACATTTGCCCAGGACAAGTGAATAATCAAAAAAGATAAACACAAGAATACCGATTATATTAATAAGCATGGGAATTCGTGTGTTTTTTACCGCACGCATGAAGCCAAGCAGTCCAAGCGATGTAAAAATCAAAAACACCCCGAACGATTTTTTTTGCAAGAATGGAGCGCCAACGGCGACCATGTGTTCAGGAACCCCAAGCCATTGATAAATAGCTTTTGCGCTTAATAAAATAAGCAGAAACTGAGAAAAACCAAGAATAAACGTTGTCCAAAAAGTATCTCCCAGACTTTCACCACATTTTTCATAATCTTTTGCCCCATTATGCCGTCCAATAATAGCAATTGCTGCGACAGGGATAGATTCTGCAAACTTAATGAGCGTATGAAGAAAGTTTCTTCCCATGCCCAATGCGCCATACATGGTTAAAGAACCTAAGCGGGAAACAATCCACGAGTCTATCATCGGGGGAAGGGAGATAAGTATGGCAGCAGATACTAACTCTGGGAGCCAGTACCAAATAATATCGCGTGTTGAATCCCCAGCTTGTGATAATCGTAAAAGTTTTGATAACGCTTTTTTCATAGCATTCTATCCTTGTGGGGTAAAAATTACATTTCATAGTTATAATCATACATACATGAGGAAAAACAATCTAAAACAAAAGTGTAAGGATTGCAACCGCCATGACGTATGGAATATGAAATGTACGAGAATTTTTATTCCCATAAGCCGGGTAAAGGATCAAATGGCGATACTGATGCCTTTGGAATATTCAGTAATTTGGCCAATGTTGCACAAACTTGTGGAATCCAAACACGTTGAGATACCTCGTGTGGCCGTAGATGATTTTTGTAATAGATAATAAGTGGGACATGCGTATCGTAATCATAAGGCGTTGCATGCGATGTTCCCGTCGTATAATTGGTAATTAAACAGTACGTTTCTGGCTGGCAAATAACAGGACCGAAACGTCCGTCAAATAATTGATTTTTGTAGAAGTTTTCTAAATCATCAGGTCGAAAACAGGCCTGTTGCAGTTCTTCACAGGTCCAGGCATTTTTTATGCCGGGATATTTTTTAAGAAACGCAATGAGTGCGTTCATAAGTGCTTTTTGGTCATGTTCATTAAGAGCTTTATAGGTTTTTTCATCAATGGTGAATGAACTTGGCTCAAAACATAGGACAAAGTCTTTTACGCCAAAGCGTTCAAAAAGATGGGTATTTAGTTCTTTAATCAGCTCTGTTGCTACTATTCTGCATGCTCTTGGAAATCCCCTGAGTTGTTGAATCTCTGGAATTGGTGCTATGCCATGGTCTGCACTGAAAACCAAAACATATTTATCGTCACCAACAAATCTGTTCAGAAAATTCATAAAGTCTTGTATTTGTTTATCGATATGATAGAGCATATCAACGACTTCTAAACAATCTGGTCCATACATATGTCCAACAAGATCAAAATTGCTTAACGAAAGCCAGAGTACCATTGAGTTACCCTGCTTTTTATCAAAATTTATCTCAACACACTGTCGAGCTAACCCGAATAGTGCTTCACTTGCAAAAGGGCTCTTTAAGAAAAGTTCATACGCCGACGATGATTTGTGTTCAAATTCTGATTCTTTACTTTTGGTTATTTCTAACTCAAGATCACTTTCGGGAGTTAACGATTTGTCAATAAGACTGAATGGAAGCCCTGCATAGTCATAATTTTTTATATAAGGGAAATCATATGCTTTATGATTTTCGTTATAGGCAAGATGCCAGCGCCGTTTTTTTAGCTCATGCAGTGTAACGCTCTTATTAAACTGATCTACCCAATCGGGTAATTGCGAAAAATATTTTTTACTTGATGTGAATACTCCCGTGTTTTCATCAAACCAGATTGCTTTGCCACGTCGGTTAGCCATGGCAATAGCTGGATACGATTTTAAAGATAGCGCATAAACTTTATTGGGAGTTGATGCAATTGACCGCCAAATAACCTGATCAGAAAGTCCGTCAACCATAGTATTATGACACGATCTGCCATCTTCTGGACAATCCAGATGACCAAAAACAGCGGCTTTTTTTGACGTATCAAGATCATAGGCAGTTTTTTTGCACTGCCCATTAATAACCCATTGATTGGTAACTGCACCATGATCTTTAGGTACCGTGCCCGTGCTGAAAGCATGATGACCAGGGGTTGTTTCAGGAACGCCGTGGGGGTGATATGCTTCAGAATAAACAACGCCATTGGATAAGAGATCTTTAAGCCCATAACGTAGATAAGAATTTAATTTTTTGATATGATGCTCAGCCCCTTGATCAAGAATCAAGACAACGGTGAGCTTAGGTGTTTCAGAGGTATGATGAGTTTTAGGGCTTTTTGCATCAATATTATTTAAAAAATTTAAAAAAAACTGAAATAGTGCAAAAAATAAGAATAAGCGTGAATATAAGCATGTGGCTTTTGACATAATGTTCCTTTTTGTGACACTATATTTAAAGATTAATTGCTCTATGCGTGAGCTGATTATAGGTAAAACGTTTTAAGAAAATAAATGATTTGAAAAAAAATATGATCATAACGTATCGCGTATTCTTGTTATATCTCTTTTTGTGTTTTGGATTTTGTTTCAGAGCTATCATGCCTGTGCAGCTTTTTATTCAAAATTCTCTTGAAGATATGGTTATGTCTAAACGTATACAAGTACGTATAGAATTGGATAAAACTGATCAGTATATTTATAAAGATTCATTGAGATTTTCTATTGATGTGCCTGGGATTGAACTAAAATCATGGCAGGCGTCAATACATCCAACAACGCAATATAGTCTCTTGTTTAAGAGAAATAAGTTAATTTACCCGACGTCATTTACGGCTGAAATACTTTTTAATTTTAATGGACAGCTCGAACAATTGCGCGAGCAATTCCCCGATGCGAATATGTATGTTGCATGTCTTATATATGGGAAAGATGGTAAAAACAGCGCACGAACGCTTATGGTTTCCTGTTATGCACCGAAGAGTCTTTATGACAATAAACAAACGGGTACATCTGGTGCATCTGAATTATTAGAAAGCAAACATGATCACGATCAACAAAATCATGAAGATCGTAACACGATAAAAATCGAAAAATTGGGATCAGAATTATTATTTTTTAACGAATTATTTATTGTATGGAAAAAGCTTACTGACCCTGTTAAACAGTTTCTTGGTTCAAGCGCTTTTTTTGTCTGGTATATAATACTCTTATTGTTATCGATTCTTTTTTCGATAAAACCGTATTTTCGTTGGATGCGGTTTATTATCCCATTCAGGGGCATCTGGGAAAAAGAACTAAAGCGATTTGTATGGTTATTAGTCACCGGCGCAAGTTTTTATTTTTTAAGCTCTTTGCTTGAGCTCTATATTATTTTATATAGTTTTGCCTGTTTTTTGCTTATATGTTCTTTCTATTATTTTCGAGAAACAACCTATTCGACCACGTTTTTAGGCAAACTCAAGATAATTATTGGCTTTATTTGTGCACTTTTCGTGCTCCCTATACTTCTTAAAGCCTTTTTTCTGCATAAACATTTGTTTTTTCATTAATCTGTCTATACTTCAAACCCCTTTATATTATTATGATTATTGCGATATTTTATTTTCTATCTGAAAACATGCTATTGATTAGTAAGTAAATTCTTGTTATAATTAATTTTTAAATATTATTAAATAGTATTTTTTTTAAATACAGGTGTTATATACAGGTGTTATTATGAAGAGTTTGATCTCCCATAGATTATTTAGATTATTTTTTTTACTGCTTGGGATATATACCCAAGATCATCTTGGTGCCATGAATGTGACTCCAGAAGTGCAAAGATTAGGCGGGTTGGCAAGAGATTTGCATTATGATGCTGGTTTTAAACCATTGACGCGTAAACAAGCTGGGGCGATGTGTAACGATTTTTTGCGTGCTCTTAAAGCTACTGCTGACTTCAAAAAATTAGGCCAAAAAAGAAGAAACAGGGTCCAACGCGCGCTCTATAGAATTTATCCTAAGCTTGAGAAACAATTTTCAGGCAAAATACATATCGAACTTTATGTTCAAGAAGTGCGCATTGTTTTAGAACGTGAAGGACTGTTCAAGCATGTTCGAGAAGTTTTTAAGAAATTGATTCGCACTATGATATATCAGGATGAGAAAAATCACGCTTATCTAGACGAAGACGCAGAGAAAGACGAAGACAGAAAGCAGGATACATCTTGTAGGAGCTTAAACGATAGATTGCGAGATGTTTCGTTAGAGAATCGTGAAGATGATGGTGAAGATTTGGGTGAATTTACAGATCTTCCGGCTTGTTTTGGTTTAGCCGGTGGAAATGGTGAATTATTACCGCTACCTGCTGCAGCATTCTTAAACCGACAGGTATCTTATAATGATGACGCAAAATCTGATGCATGTCTTATTGCTCCAGATGGTAGTGCGTTTGAAGAAAACAAGCATCCTGCTTCAGGTGATTTACTAACTCCAGAACATTCACCGAAAAAAACGAATGATGGAACTCCTCAACGTAAAGCTGATGATTTTAAAAACGCCTCAAGTCTTCTCAATCGTATTATCCCTAATGCAATTAGATTTCGTCGTGCAAAAGTAAATAATCAGTTTATAAAAGGATTTTTACCAATTATACAGTGCTTGTTTTCTGAGCAAGGAGCGCAAAAACTGGATAAAAGTGGTGATACGCATTGGGCGCTGGCAATGATCGTTTTTGAAGATCGTACAATAATAACAGAATTTTTAGATGCTGTTTTTTCTGAAAAAGACAATGATGACAAAGCTCTCGACTTGTTTATTGGTCAACGAATTGATGGTATCCTAAAAAATATACAAGTTAATGACACAAAGCGTCTATGGCGCAATAAATATCCTGTTTCTCAGGGGACATATACTTTTTTTACTACGAAAAAAAGTAGAACATTTAATGAAGCAAAAAATAAAATTAAAGAGGCATTAAAGCTTGTTAAGCAATGTTATGAAGGATCATTACTTCAGATAGCGCAAGAGTTTTTGTTCTATGTATTCGAATTTTATTCATGGAACACGTTTTATAAAAAAGAACTCTGTTCTTTAGATAGTGATGTTCAGGCAAAGAGTAATCTATATGAGTATGCCGTAAAATTAGGTGGAAATTTTCTGTTACAAGATTCACGATTAACGACGCCAAGCAAATCAACCAGTTATGCCAAAAAAATGAGAAAAGCTATAGCGCTTGGAAAACCATCTCCTGGTACTGCCGCTGCATATTGTGAACAAATATCTGGAATATCTAAGCTTGGTAGTGAAGACGCAGGTCGCATTAATCAAGCACTATTAGCTGGTATGCATGCTGATGCAGCAACGATGAAATGGCAAAAAACAGATTTTTATATGCAAGATTGTAGTCACATGGTACGAGATGCAATGGAATTAGAAATAGGCTTAGGTATTCCCCAAGATAAATCTGTTTTTGCACAACCGGTGATTATTCGCGACCACCATATTTTTGATCTAACCTGGGATCGAGAGGATGATGGCGATAGTACAGTAGTTGCTCGTATTCAAGGTGGCCATTTTGGTAAATGTTTTGATAACGTTGATAACCCAAAATATTCGGTACGAGTGCCAGCATGTCTTATCAATGATTTTCGTGCTGGACATGGTGATTTTGTAATAGGTATGAAAAATGTTACTGATCAATACAACAAATTGGTGAAAGAGACCAAGAGCCCTCAGCATAGTTCTGATCAAGCACTCAGACAAGTTGAATGGACAATTCAATTAGATAAGAATAACCCGTTGTTTAAAGCTCAAGTTTCGGGTAATGGTACGCTCGTGGAAACCAAAACAATATTTCCAGATTGTTTTAAAAATAGTTTTAGTAGTTATATCCAAGAGTTATATAAGCTTATAAATACCGTAAGAAAAGTATCAGAGCCGGGCAAAGAAACCCATTGTTTTACGACTCCAGTAGGCAAAGTGAACGTACGACTTAATACTATGAGAGCAGAAGGTAAAAATGTTGAAACGAGTGTTTATTCATGTGTACACGAACACTTTTTTGGATGCCGTGATGACGGGTGTACATTTAGTAAACAGGCTGGAACAGTTATGGTAACGATATATGTGCGTAGAGAAATTCTCAGTCCAACGCATACGTTAACGACGATCATGTCAATGCATCCAGTCTTATAATTAATCAAAAAGTTAAACTCAATAAAAAAGAGCGCATAATTATGCGCTCTTTTTTATTGAGTTTAAAGAAAAAAAAATTATAGATTTTCTGTATCTGAATATTTATCAGATTCAAAGTCTGCTTTTGGTCCTGAAGAACCGCGGCGTTTATCTTTACGCTTTTCCCGTTCTTTTTTTGCGATCTCAACCATTTTATCGATAGCACTATCGATAGCAAAATACATGTCTGTACCTTCTTCATGGGTATTAAAGCTTAAATGTGCTGTTTTAAGGTGCACATTAACGCGATGATGTGGATGGCTTGGATTTGCTCTCAGTTCGACATCAATATTGAATGGCGTGAGTTCAGCTTCGTCGTGAAGAATTTCAGTAATTTTTTCTAATTTTTGTCGTACATGTTCTTCCATGGGATCAGAATGTGGCATATTTTGGAAGGCTATTTTGATATTCATCGATTCACCCTTTTTTTTGGCCATAAGATTATTTTAAGACTACTTCAGATGGTAATCTTACTTTATCATATTTTAATTTTACAGAAATCTGTTTGAAATTTCATTGTAAAATTGGTTGCCCAGATAGCTTTCTTTGGTGTAACGATTTTCAAGAACTTCTTTAATGGTTCCTGATGTGACAATTTCTCCGTGCAGAACAACATAAATAAGTTGAGCAATGGAAAGCAGTTGATCGACGTGATGGTCTGAAATAATAACAGCGATGTTTTGTGCTGCCATATCGGTAAAAATTTTTTTGAGTTCATAAATCGATTTTGGATCGACACCAGCAAATGGTTCATCAAGCATAAGAGCGCGTGGTCGCATAAGTATCGACCGAACAACTTCCAGCTTTCGTTTTTGCCCGCCTGAAAGTGTACCCGCATATTTGTTGAGCGCAGCAGTAAGTGTTATTTGTTCTAACCAATGATCCATTTCTTCTTTAAATAAAGCCCAAGGTTTATTTTCCCATGCAGCTTGATATTCATAGACTAACTTAAGATTGTCCAGAACGGTCATTTGTTGAAAAAGAGATGTCTGTTGCGGGAGATATAAAAGACCAAGCTCGACACGCTTATGAACCGGGAGATTATTAATAATACTATTATCGAGCATAATTAAATTTTTACGCGCTGTTTCGTCGTATTGTGGGGCTTGATATAAGCCCATGACGGTCTTTAAGAGCGTTGTCTTCCCGGCACCATTGGGGCCCAAAAATGCAACAATAGACCCTAATTCGGCATGAAATGAGATAGCTTTTAATATTTGCTGTTTTTTAAAGGTCTGGTTTAACGAAACAATATTAAGAAACGGCATATTTAAATTTCTTTAAGACTGAATTGTATAGGACATCCCTTAAGATCGAAATTTTTGCGCAAAATATTTTCAATACAACCAAGCTCTTTTGGTCCAAACCAAAGAGGGTGGTTAACATGCAAAACAAACGTCGGAATACTTGCTTTGACGTGCCGTATTTTAAACAGTTTGAGCTGAATACCGGTGTGGTATAAAGGGATTTTGGTGAGCGCTTCTTTGACGACGTCGTCGACATAGGTAGATTTAAAATATTGCGTGGCTCGTTCCCAGACTTTTTTAATTTCATCAAAAATCTTAGAAACGTTTTTTTGTGTAATACAGGACGTCCAAATTTGTGGAATTTTACAGAGAATAAACTCATATTCTTTAAGACTTTGATCGAGTAACGTGCGGGTATATTCGGTTATCAGGTCGATCTTATTAAAAATAGCGATGACCATTTTTCTTTGTTCATAGGCGTAAAAAAGAAGCTTGAGCTCTTGGTCGCTCACTTTTCCTTCAGAAGCGTCCATCATGACGAGCACGATGTCTGCATCACGTATTGCATGTAAAGAGCTTTTTACCATGAGTTCTTCAAGATCATCGGTGACTCGTGCTTGTCGTCTGACTCCTGCGGTATCGGTAAGCTGTACCAGATCACTACAATGATAGAGCGTTTCAGAGATTGCTTCGCGGGTTGTCCCTGCAATATTTGAAACAATTGATCGCTCTTGATTGATTAAAAGATTCATGAGCGATGATTTACCGACATTAGGTTTTCCAATAATGACGACTTTGTACGCCGGAGTAGTAACTTCTGTGGGAGCTTTTTCTTCAAGTGTTTCAGTAATTAAGTTTAAGAGTGCGCTTACGCCGGTTCCATGAACCGCAGATACGGGTAAAATCGTTTTAAAACCAAGCTGATAAAATTCATGAATATTTTCTTCAAAAACCTTTGTATTATCACATTTATTGGCGAGCAAAAAAACCGGCTTATTGGTTTTATGTAAAATCGTTGCAATAATGCGGTCTTCTTCGGCAAATCCATTTTTACCATCAACAACAAAAAGAATAATTGCAGCACTGTTGAGCAGCGCCATTACTTTTTCTTGAATTCGCTTCCAGATAATATCATCGTGTTTTTTGAACGTAAGTCCACCAGTATCGACCAAATCAAAAGTTTTATCGCCCCACGTAACAACTTCGTGAATATAATCACGTGTTACACCAACGCAATCAAAAACAATACTCTTTTTTTCATCGGTAAGCCGATTAAAGAGCGTTGATTTTCCAACGTTTGTTCTTCCAACGAGTAAGACTTTTGGGTATTCAAGATTTTTATTCATCATAGCTTTATTTTATACTATCGGTATTTTAATACAATTTTGATTTTTTATTCCAAATTGTCAGATATTTTCTTGATCTTACCAGGAAAATGGGTAACAATCAAGTTAGCTACCGGCCATTTTGCGCTATCTTGAATATTTACGTACTGGCCGGATTGTTGTTGCCTGGGTTGGGCCTGAAACGATTTATTCGCATTTTGAGGGTAATTTTTGCGGGCAAACGATCCAGGGCTGCCAGTTTGAGCTTGGGCTTGAGAAGGGCGTTCGGCCAGGGGTGGCGCACTCGTGATTATTTTGACCGGACTGTTAACAATAGACCCCTGCTGCAGGTCAAAACCTTTAAAATCGGGAAAGTTTTTGGTGAGGAGGGGGAGCCATATTGGGCGTGCTTCTTCTATTTTGTCACGTAAAAATGGGCCGTTATTCACGACCTGAATAATTATTAACTTTGAGGTCGTATCAGCTTGGACAAACTGCGCTTGCATTAATATTGACGTTAAAAAAGGGTCATTAAGCTCTGTTATTTGAGCAAGAAAATTATCCCAATCTTGATTACCTGTTTTTGTTATTTTTGCTTGATCTTGTATTGGTACTGGAGATACAGGATTATTCGTATTTTGTTGTTGGTACCCAGATGCTTGACCAGAAGTTTGAGTAAATGCTTGAGTTTGTCGTGATACTATTTGTCCTGGGTATCCTGATCTTGATATACCCGTTTGGCATGACTTTATTAACTCTTCAAGATCGTGAAGATTAACCTGTTCACAGATCTGTAATAAGACCATTTCTAAGAACAAATGTTTTTTGCTTGTTCTTAAGAACAGTTCTTCTTGTGACCAGAGTAACTGAAAAATAGCATTAAGCCTGCTCAGTGAACATTGACTTGCCAGACGTTTAAGTTCGATAATATCTTTATTAAAAGAGCCCGGGATACTTTCAACGCCGTATTTTACCCATAAAAGAGACCGACAAAGATTAACAATCATATCCCAAAGCATTTGGGGAGATATTGTTTCAAACGATATAGTTTGTAGTTTGAGCAAGAGCTTTTGCCCTTGTTGTTCGAGTAAAATATCAAAAAGTTCAAGTAATTCTTTATTGCTTAGTTTGCCCAAAACCTGAAGTACCGTTTGTTCTGTTATATTATCACCTGAAAAACGTACCCGTTCGAGTAAATTAATAGCATCGCGCGCTGAACCTTCGGTTTCTTCGAGAAGTAAATCGATTGCAGTATCGTCAATCGTAACCCTCTCTTGGGTGCAAATCGAACGCAGGTGGTCTTTTAAGCTCTGATGTTGAATAGGGTTAAAGATTACCTGGAAACAACGAGAAAGGATCGTAGGCGGGATTTTTGGTATCTCTGTAGTTGCTAAAATAAACAGAACAGAGACTGGCGGCTCTTCTAAAATTTTTAAGAACGCGTTAAACGCAGCTTTACTGAGCATGTGAACTTCGTCGATCAGATAGATCTTTTTCTGGCCGGCTAATGGCATATAACTTGAAGAATCGATTATTTGTCGGACATTATCGACCCCAGTATGAGATGCAGCATCGACTTCGATAAAGTCTGGGTGCTGGGCGTTTATCATAGCTTTGCATGAATCACAGGTTAAGCATGGTAGAGCCTGTTCGTTGGGTTTTTCCTGAAACGTTTGCAGTTGTTTACAGTTTATAGCTGCAGCAAAAACACGTGCTGTTGTCGTTTTACCACAACCGCGTTGCCCTGCAAAAAGATAGACAGGAAAGAACTTTTTTAAATATAAACTGTTTTTGAGCATGCGAATAGCGACGTCTTGTCCGACGATTTGATCAAAGTTCTGTGGGCGCCATTTGCGGGCTAGATTGAGATCTTGTTTTTGCGTAGTCATATGAGTCCAAAATTATCAAAAAAAATAATCAAATTTTTATAGAAATAGAGCCTACCAGATTTTGAAGAAAATAGCATAAAATCTAGCTCAATCAGATAACCAAAATTTCTTGAATCTTGTGATTTTAGCATTGCGCTTGTTATATCTGATATTTGGACTATTGATTTTTTAGGAGAGTAAAAAAAGGGGCCGGGCATGCTTTGTAAGAGACTATGGCGTGATTGGATTTTTTTTGCAGTGTTATTAACATTTTCAATAAGTTTACAAGCTAATCGAGAACAGCAGAGCCAAGAACTAGTTGAGAAGCTTAAACAAGCATTTAGCGAAAAAACGCAATCTGGAGCTGTATTACGGGTAAAAGATGAGAAAGGCTCAGCACCACCGCTTGCAAGGTATGTACAATTGTATTTTCAACGAGATATTTTTAAAGATGCGTCGTGGGACTTTTTATTCAGCCCAGAATTTTTTAAAAATTTTTGGGGGGCCATGGCTGAACGTGAAAATGAATATTGCAATCATAGGAGTCCTCATTCTTTTACACATTATGTTTTTTATCATGGTTGTCATGCAAATATTGCCTATTTTCAGGATTTATTAGCGGTTTTTTTTGATGTTTTTAAAAATAAAAAACTTGGAGATTCGTATTTTTTACGCGTCCCTGATAAAACAGAAAAAGAGAGCAAAGATTCCATGCGTTTTGATACCTATAAAGATGTTACAGCGCTTGTTAAAACTTTTGCTAAGACTTCTTGGTGGGATGCAGAACCAGGGATGCGAAAAATTTGTTTGGCAGTTAATCCGACACCGTTTAATTATCTTGAAAAAGAGTTTTCTGAATCTTCACTGAACTATTGTTTAATGCCCCTGGAAGGGGGAGGTGCGAAAAGCTTGCAGGGTACCGCATTGACGCTTGATAGTCTGCTTAAAAATCTTTTGAATTATTTTGGCTTAGATGAGCAGTTTATTAAACAATTAGGAGATGTGATTGTCCGGCCAGAATTTAAGAGCTATTTTGAAAAAAATGGTTTTTTACTTCAAATATTTGTTCCGAAGGATGTTGTTGATTCGTGTGCTTATTTAGCTCTAAAAGGTGGAGATGCTATTATCACGCCAAGATCAGGTAACTTTAGCGACCAAGTACCTCCGAGTCGTATTTTATCACTCTTGGCAACAGATCCGCTTGAATTACTTGCATATGATGAAAAGCCTTTTCAAGAACGTTATATTGCTAGTATGTACATGGGTATATTTATGCTCTTACGCATGCAATACAGACTTTTATTAATGCCAGACGTATTTCCTGATCGCGTCAAAATCTATCGGTATAGTAAAATTCAGCAAACAGCACAAGAAAAACAAAAATATTTTGATCTGTTATACAAAATTGTGCGTGAAATAAAGTCCGGTGGCAAAGAACAAGAAAAACCAGGAACAGAGCCAGGCATACAGCAGTTACTGCAAAGATTAGAAATATTACAACAAAAGTTAGTTGAGCTTAGTAAAGCATTAAAGCCTTAAAAAAGGGCTACCATAAACGTAGCCCTTTTTTATGAGCAACCTAATAATATTTATTATTATAGTTTTGTATCAGCAAAGATCTTTATCGCGTCAGCAATAAACTGAGCAAGTTCTGGATGATATTTATTGTAGGCTTTTGCAAAATCTGTTTCTATAATCAATTGCGCATGTCCAGCATACGAATTCTTATCAGGAGTCCAGAATTTCTTGAGCCACTGATGGTGACGACCAATAACATCTTGCACTTGTCCAGAACTTGGTGAAAGCCGTTTTTCAAGTAACGTGACAAGTTCTTTGCAAATATCATCAAAAGCTTTGCCAGACTTTTCCCAATCGTCTTTTGTCCAACTTTTGACATTATTTTTTGACTCAGTCATCGTTTTTTCCAGAGCTTTCGTTCCACCCGGTTTATTTCGAAAATACTCTTCGAGTTCAAGCTCATATTTTTTTTGTTGTTCAGGCGTAATATCAAAACCTTTAAACATATCTTGTTCTTTCATAGTTTTTTTTCTTTCTAAATGATTAATCGTATTATCAATCGTTTTTGTTAACGTTTGCATTCTCGTAATCTTATTGCGCAGTAAGATTTTTTGAGATTGCAAGGCTTTAACACGATCAGGATCACTTTGTTGTAAGAGCTCTTGAATTTGCCTGAGCTCAAAACCAAGCTCTTTATAAAAGAGAATTTGTTGTAATACCAAAAGTTGTTCTTCTTCGTAGTAGCGATATCCTTGTTCTCCAACAAAAGCAGGTTTTAGCAAACCAATTTCATCATAGAAACGAAGTGTTCGAATACTTACACCAGATAACGTGGCCACTTTGGTTACTGTATAAGTCATTTGTTACCTCCTTACGTATTAAACTTATTATAATCATGGGGGGTTACGTAACGAGAGAGTCAAGAGCTTTTAAAAATTATGTGAGAAAAGAATAGAAAAAATCTTGAATAAATAAGATTTAAGATACGAGCCAATCAGATTTTTTGATAATTTTTTGGGTATGTGCATCAACTTTTTCTGATGTTAATTTCCCGGTATTGCCAATTTCATAAAAATAATAATCACGAATACCAAAAAATTTAAAGCTTTCTTTGATCATCTCAGAACCAGAATTGCGCGTTCTAAACCATCGAAACCAGTTTGACATGCTGGCGCTATTCACGACAAGAGCTTTTTTTATTTTATGTAATGGGATTCCATAGGGCCCTTTATCGTATTTCCAGGCATAATTGGTAACCAGATCGATCCAGCATTTCAAAATACCCGGAACGGCATACCAATAAAGTGGGTAGACAATAAAAATACGGTCAGCACTCATAAAGCGCTCTTTAGTTTCAGTATAAAAAGGGTATTTTGCCCAACCCTGTTCATCCCAACCGGGCGCACCTGCTTGAATATAAAACGGGATTTCGTCTTTACGATCGTATAGATCAAGAACATCGACATCGATATTTTTTGATCTAAGATGTTCGACGGTTTTATAGAAAAAGTGCCCGCTTAATGACTCTTTACGAGGATGAGCAAGAATGGCAAGAACTCTCACAATAACCCTTTATAAAATAAAAGGGGCATGATACAGCGACATATTACCCCTGCTGCTTCCTTCCGGACCTGACAGATTCTGCAACACACCAACTTACCGTGCCCCAACTTTGAGTACTCAATAATTTCAAATGGTGGAGAGAGAGGGATTCGAACCCTCGATGCCCCTTTCGAGACATACATGATTTCCAATCATGCGCTTTCGACCACTCAGCCATCTCTCCTGATGCTGTAAAAATTACTTACCTGATTTTGCAGGCTCTTTAGCTTCTTCTTTTGCTGTTTTAACTTCAGGCTTTACAGCTTTTGCAGGAGCTTTAGCTTCTTTAGTTTCTTTAGCTTCTTTATGAGCTTCGGGAGCTTCTTTTTTTACCGGTTTTACAGGAGCTTTAGCTTCTTTAACTTCTATTTTTTCTATTTTTTCAGTTTTCTCAGGCTTTTCAGTTTTTTCAGTGCGAGCGTTTTTTTCAGCAGCTCGTTTAGCTTCAGCTTCTGATCGTTCTTTAGCTTTTTGTTCAGTGAATGCTGCACGACCGGCTTTTACTGAGCCTTCAAGATACTCAAGAATAAAAGCGATAGCTTTTGGTGAGTCGTCGTTTGATGGGATAACAAAAGAAACACCTTCTGGGTCTGTATTGGTATCGACCATAGCAATGATCGGTAATCCAAGGCGTGATGCTTCTTTCACCGCAGAATGTTCTTTTTTTGCGTCGACAATAACAATTGCAGCAGGTGGATAATCAAGATTGATGATACCACCAATGTTTTTATCAAGACGAGCAATTTCTTTGTTGATCATAACGATTTCTTTTTTCTTGTAGTGTGTTGTCGACTTTTGTACAACATCTTTCAAGTGCAAGTACCGTGTAATAGCTTTTTTAACTTGATCGTAGTTACTGAGTGTTCCACCGACCCAACGATTGATCACATATGGCATATTGAGTGATTTTGCAACACGCGCAACGATATCTTGCGCTGCTTTTTTTGTTCCAATAAACAAGACGCTTCCGCCCGTGCTTGATACATCTTTAAGAAAATTACCAGCACGTTCAAGCAGGAACGCTGATTTTGATACGTCGATAAGATGAACTTTGTTTTTTGCTCCCCAGATGAATGGACGCATTTTTGGGGACCATCGAGAAGTTTTGTGTCCAAAATGAACACCAGCTTTGAGCATTTCTTTTAAATCAATTGACATAAGATCCTTTGGGTTATAACGGTTGCTTCTTGGGTATTTTTGTCGAAAAACAAAAATTAACCACCCTATTCAAAGAAGCAAGCTGTTTATAGATTTCCTGATATTTCTCCGTGAAATACCAGACATAATCCTAACAAAATTGAAGAATTAAGCAAATTTTAATCACTTTTTCCCGATAACTTTATTTGTTTTTATCGTGTTTATATAGGTCTTGCCAAGAAAAAATGCAATTATCGTCCAAATTGACGCAATCCCAATAGAACACGCAGATTCAACGGCAAAAATTATCGTGCTATTTTGAAAGATTGCGAACATATTGACGGCTGAACCAGACGTCTTTGATAACGTTCTTCCAAACGAATCGATCCAGGCTTTAGATTTGAATTGGATGTCTTTGACCGTTGGAATATACAGTATTTCTCTAATAGGCTGATTAAACCCATAATTTAAGGCTCGTAGAATAACCATGGCGATAAATACGGTTATAAGCTTTGGATGGATCATGAGCATAATCGTTAACAAGATTGAAACAATAGGCATGATGAGTAAACATTTTTGCAGGCCGATACGCTTTAAAAGATGCGATGTTCCAAAGACTGCAAAGAAGAAGCTCAGCGCTTGAAATGTTCCTGTATAAATAAACATAAAAGAGCTCATTGCATGGATATTATTATTGGTTTCAAGCGACATAAGAACTTGCATTTGATAGTCAAAAATAGTGCTAATAATTTCAAAACTATACACAAGTCCGAACATCCCAAGAACATAAGGTTCGGTGAGTAAAAGTTTAAGTCCCTCTAAAACACCAGGTTTTTTATGAGCATGCTCGATTGTCTTATTCGCATCATATGCGGCTTGATAACCATGTAAATGAGACTCTGGAATAGAAGAGATAAGTTTACGAATACATAAGCCACCTGCAAGTAAGAGTAGTGCTGCAAATAATGTTAATAGGGGGATCGATTGCCAACTTGCAAGGGATGATTGTTCAAGAAGAAACCAACTGATTACCGTCGTGCTGATACCGCCAAAGCGAGAAGCAGCAACAATAAAGCCATAGTTGTTACTTGCAAAGTCTGGTGTACTAATTGAGTTAACAAAAGCCCAAAAGGTTCCTACAACCATGCCTTGAAACATATCCATAGAAAATTCAAAGAGCCACCCAATAATACGATAGGGGCTTGTTTGAGTATTTTTTATCCCGTATATGGGGTGAAAAAAGAAATAGGCAAAAATAATCCCCAAAATTGCATAAAAAATAAGAAAGAAATAGACCGCTTGGTAGCGCTTGAGTTTGTCAATCAACTTTGAATAGAGCAGCATGACGGGGATCATGATGATAATACTCAAAATCTTAGCAATTGGTTGATATTCTTTTCCTACAAATCCTAAGAAAATAGATGTTTTAAGAGACCTGAGAATTGAATAAGCGCCTATAATAAAAAAAAATGTACAGGCAGATAAAAATATCTTTTTTTTGTCATAAACATCTATCTGGAAATTTTTTTTAAACGACGAAAAAAAATTCTTTAAAATATTTACCATAGCATCTCACCAAGCCTTTTTTATATCTCAGGATGAAAGCTGACTTTCATCAGCTTCTGAAACTTCCCCGATGACGGTTTTATTATCAATAGCGTCTTGCAACTTTTTACCAAGAAAATAAACAACAATGATCCACATAGACGTTAAACCGAGGCTTAAGGTCATACTTGAAAATAAAATAACTGCAGGAGCTGAGCCTTTGAGTGAAACATTGAAGAGTGAGCCAAGACTTTTAGCCATTCTTGAACCAAATGCATCAGTCCATGCTTTTGCCTTAAATTTAATATCTTTTGTTGTTGGAATATAGAGTACTTCTCGTGTTGGGTGATTAAACGCATAATTAAAAGAGCGTAATAATACTGATACTACGAAAAAGATACCGGCAATAGGAAAAAGAAATGTTACTAATATTAAAAAGAAGCATAATAACGGAAAGAGAAACAAAGAATAGCGAAATCCAATAGATCGAAGAATAGGAGTTGTCCCAAAAAATGAAACAACGAGTCCGATTAAATTCATAATTAAATAATACAGGGCGTAATATCCGGTCATGCCACCAACCGTTGCATGAGCAGCGTCAGCTTCAAGTGCAACGTGATAATCGAAAATTACATTAATAATTTCATAAAAAATAACAAGAGAAAATATGCCAAGAACATAAGGATTTTTTAAGATAATTAATAACCCATCAAGTGAACTTTTCAGACTTTCAAAAAATGTTTGCGACTCATATTTTCGTTGTTTTTCAAGTTTATAGGCAGCTTTGTAACCATGCATATAACTATCAGAGACTTTTTTGACAAGAAAATAAATAGCAAGTGCTGCTCCAAAAAGAAGCAAGCTGCCAACGAGTAAAGCATTTGGCAGTAAGCTTATTTGACCTTCTATTGGTGTTGATTTCAGGACGCAATAGAGTGTTCCTGCTGCAAGAATTCCGCCAATTTTTGATCCTGAAACGAAAAAACCATAATAATTTTTTGCATCTTGAAGGGTATTGACCGAATCAGCAAAAGACCAAAACGTTGTTGAAAAAAAGGCATCAAAGCTTTCCATGAAAAAATAAAAAGCCCAACCAATCCAACGAGATGAGCTTATTTCTGTATTAGCTAAACCATAAACGGGATGCGATAAGAAAAAGTAGAAAATAAGACCGCCGATTGCATGAAATCCCGCAAAACAATAGAGCAATTGGTGGCGTCGAAGCCAATCAACAAGTTTGGAATAAAACAGAATGAGCGGGATAAGAATAAAAAGAGAATACAGTTTTGCATCGGGAATGAGCGGTGCGCCGACCATTTTTGAAAATATAGCAATTTTTAAAGGGCGCCAAATAACAAGGCATGCCATCATGAGCAAGAACGTAAGTGACAGGAAAAAGACTTTAAGCTTAAGCTCTTGTTTTATTTCCCATAAGGTGCTTAATCGAAATTTTGACGGCTTACTTTGCATAAATGATTTCTCCACTTTTCGCTGATATTTTTTAAAATAAAAACAGGGCTTAGATAGTTTCTTAAAAAAAAGCATTATGTCAATTGAAAATTTTTTTGATAGTCAAAGATGTAGTATATTACTTGTTTGTATTTTTCTATTATAAAATAACAAAGTGCTTTAATTAAGAAAAATAGCGGTTTCTCTTGTTTAATCGGTCAAAAAACTATCTGGATTTTAGTATAAAGTTATATGACAGGAAGTCAATTGAGAAAAGTCGGTTAAGCGGGGAGGTTGTCTCGCTAATTTACTTGGCTTTTTTGTTGAGCGTTCTATACTAAAGGGTGTACGAAAATATTGCTCAGTTAGCTCTGTACAGAGAATTATAAAAACTATGGAAGAAAATTATAAAAAAGGAGAACCGGTATTTTTACCCGTTCTTCCCCTAAAAAACTTAATTGCGTTACCTAAGAGTATTATTCCTGTTGTCGTAGGAAGAGATGTTTCAATTAAAGCTGTAGATTATGCGCTTCAGGTTAATAAAGAGCTTTTTTTAACCGCTCAAAAGGTTCTTGATACTGAAATTCCTAAAGCTGGGGATATTTATCACTTTGGTACCCGTGCTGTTGTGCTCCAGGTGGCAAAAATGCCGAATGGAACATTAAAAATTCTTGTAGAAGGTCTTGTTCGCTCGCGTATTGTTTCTGTCGAGCAGACCGATGGATTTATTGGTGTTATGGCTGAGGATATTATCCCAACACCTTTAGAAGACACCCCAGAAAATCTTGCATTATGGCGTAATTTATACGACTTGTTTAACGAATATGTACACCTGAACGAAAAAGCTTCATCAGAAGTATTAGGGCTCTTTCGAGGTCTGGAAGATATTGATTATTTAACTGATACTATCGCTGTTCAGATGCATTTAGAGTTTGAAGAGCGGCAGCGCATTTTAGAAACCATTGATTTAAAAGAGCGTGCGCTCAAGCTTTGTATTTTGCTCAAAAAAGAAATAGAGATTCTTAAAGCTGAAAAAAATATTAAAAAACGGGTTCAAAGTCAGGTTGAAAAGCATCAAAAAGATTATTATTTGACCGAGCAGATGCGCGCTATTCAGCGAGAACTTGGCAGAGAAGATACCCAGCAAGAAATTAATGAGCTTCGTAAGAAAGCAAAAAAATTAAAACTCTCTCCTGAGGCGCTTGAAAAAGTCGAAACAGAGCTCAAGCGGTTGGAACAAATGCAACCTATGTCTCCTGAAGCTTCAGTGAGCCGTACGTATATCGACTGGATTTTAGCAATACCGTGGGGGAAAGCTATCCAAGATACGATTAGAATGGCGCAAGCTGAAAAAATTCTGAATGCTTCTCATGCTGGCATGAAAAAGGCAAAAGAACGCGTTATCGAGTTTATTGCAGCGCGTAAATTTGCCGGCGAAAGTCTTAAACGTGCACCTATTATTTGTTTGGCTGGGCCTCCAGGTGTTGGTAAAACATCACTTGCACAATCGATAGCAGACTCTTTGGGTCGACCATTAGTACGTATTTCTCTTGGTGGTGTGCGTGATGAAGCCGAGATACGCGGACATCGTAGAACATATATTGGTGCGATGCCTGGTAAAATAATTCAAGCACTTAAAAAATCAAAAGCAACCAATCCGGTAATATTACTCGATGAAATTGATAAAATGGCTATGGATTTTAGAGGTGATCCAGCATCAGCGCTTCTTGAAGTGTTAGATCCGGAACAAAATAAAGCATTTGTTGACCATTATCTTGAAGTTGAATATGACTTGTCTAAAGTCATGTTTATAACAACAGCAAACGTTATAGATAACGTTCCGTATCCATTGCTTGATCGTATGGAAGTGATTCATCTTTCAGGATATACCGATTCTGAAAAGCTTGAAATAGCCCAAAAATTTTTATTACCAAAATTATTTAAAGAGTATGCGTTGACCGATGGTCACGTTGAACTTAAAGAGCATATGCTCAAAATAATTATCGATGATTATACCAAAGAAGCGGGAGTTCGACAGCTTGAACGCATTTTGGCAAAAATATTACGTAAAACAATTATAGAATTACTCAAACATAAAACTCAAAAAACGATTGTTTTACAAGATGATGTTCTTGAAAAATGGCTTGGATCTCCGCCATTTAAGCGCGATGATCGTAAGCGCGAAGAAGCTGTTGGCATAGCTACTGGTTTAGCATGGACCGAGGCTGGTGGAGATGTTCTTGAAATTGAAGTTACGGTTATGAAGGGCAAAGGCGCTCTTACATTAACCGGTCAGTTGGGCGAAGTTATGCAAGAATCTGCTCAAGCTGCGATGAGTTACATTCGATCCCGTGGTAAAGATTTTGGCCTAAAAGACGGTTTTTATTCTGATGTTGATATTCACGTGCATGTGCCCGAAGGCGCGATTCCTAAAGATGGTCCTTCTGCTGGCATAACTATAGCAGTTGCTTTGATTTCAGCGCTTACTCAAACCCCAACGCGTCGCGATGTTGCTATGACGGGTGAAGTAACGCTTCGTGGACGAGTACTCCAAATTGGTGGTCTTAAAGAAAAGCTTCTGGCAGCAACACGGCTTGGTTTTGTGGTAGCGATTGTTCCTAAAAGCAATGCTAAAGATGTCAAAGAGTTTATACATGAATTGGATAAGAAATTAAAAATCGTGTATGCCGAACATATGGATCAAGTTATTGAGACTGCTTTTGCAAAAAAACCATTTTTGGTAGAAAAGAAAAATGGCGATAAAGAAAAAGCTTCAAAGCACAAATCTAAAAAAACAAAAAAATAAGCGAAATAATAATAAAAACCCCCGAGCTTTAAAACTCGGGGGTTTTTTGTGTTCTTATGAGATTATTGTTGTGTAAAGCATAGTTTCTATATGCTTATAGATAAGATCTGTAAAAAATAAAAAATCTAAGAGGGGGAATAGTATGAATAAAAAGATCTTTGTGATACTTGTTGTTATTGCTTGTGTGAGTGTATTTGTTGTAGGTATTTCGGCAAAATGTCTTAATCAGTCTCATGATAAACGACGTACGATGCAAGGCGAAGAAACAAAGAAATACTCTTGCACGGTACAAAAATCAACGACAGCAGCATTTAAACCTAATGAGACAGGAACGCTCTGCTGTACCTATTGTGGGTGCCCACAAACGTCTCATGATGATACCAGTAATTAATATAATTATTTTTTATGCGTGAGATAATGCATCATGAGTAATGGCCCCACGAAAAAAAGTCCCGCAAGTGCAAGACAAACATGTAGGATAACACGAACAAGCAGTATTTCATCTACCATAGCATCTCCTGTATAATAGAGACCATAAAAAAAGCCCCCAGCTACTTGCTGGGGGCTTTGGTTTTTTCTTTTATTTTTGTATGTTTTTATTGTGTATAACTATTGCCAGCCCAGCGTTTGGTGGGTTTTAAAGTAATAGTCTTAATAAAAATATACTGAGTGTGATTTATGTCATGACAGATTACTATGACGTCAGGATTTTTTTGTATGTGCTTCATAAAGTCCCAATTAATCTTATGGTTACTTCTTAACATATGTAACACTGTACCATCTCGAAAAAGTATTTGTAAAGAGTCATAAAAAAATTATAAAATTAGCCCCGTTCTTCGATGGTTACTTTAGATCCTGAAGAATTTTTTTCGATAATAAAATGAACGGGAAAGTTATCTTTGAATTCAAGAAGATGTGAAACAATAATAATTTTAGAAAAATCTTTTTGTATTGCATACAGTGCTTCCATGATGCGTGCAAGGCCATCTTCATCTTGTGAACCAAAGCCTTCGTCGATAATAAGTGTTTGGAGCGCGGTGCCTGCTCGTCGTGCCAAAAGCTTTGAAATAGCGATCCTGAGGGCAAAGTCAACTCTAAACGCTTCGCCCCCAGAAAACATTTCATACGGTCTGATACCGATAGAATCTGATATCTGAATATCTAACGTCTCTTTGACGCCGCCACTTTTTAAGTCTCGTAACGATTCCATAAAGATTTGCGCTTGATTATCGGTTAATTTTGCAAGAATAGTATTTGCTTCAGCTTCTATTTCGGGAATTGCTTCTTCGATAAGTAATGCCTGAATACCATTTTTACTTAATGATTGGGATATCGTTTGATAATCTTCGATTTCGTTATCCAGAATTCGAAGCTTTTCGTTATTGTCCTGTTGTTCTGTTATAAGTTTTTTAATACGTCCAAGTTCATTTTCGTATTTTCCCATATTTTGTATAACAGTATCTTTTTGGTGCGTAAGAAGCGATAACTCTTTTTGCTGTTCAGTAATCGTGTTATCGATTTTTTTTTCTTGTTCAGGATCGCACATTTTTTGTGCTACCTGAGCTACAAGTTCTTGATACTGCTTTTTTAAAGACTTTAATTCATAAAAAGCACGTTCAAGAGTGTTTTTTCTTGATACTTGTTGATCTAGTTCAGGTTTGATTTTTTCTGTTTCTTGTAACAAGCTTTCGATATCGTGAAGCTGTTTTTTGATTACGATATGTTCTTGTGTATTAAAGACTAAGAGAGCTTTTTCAGCTTCGATTGTTGTAAGTTCTTTGTTTATGTTAACTAAGAATGGATCTTGATCAAGAGCTTGTATGTTTTCTTGTTCCTGTTTTCTGACCAGCTCTTTATTTGCTTGCAGGCTTGCTTCTGTTGCTTTTAGTTCTTGCGTAAGCGTTTTTACTCCTGTGTCATGGGTTTGAAACTCTTTTTCAAAAGTAACCATCTGTTGTACTGTTTCTTCTCGTTTGCGAATAATTGTCGCAAATATATCAGCCTCTTTTTGTAATAATTCAAGATCATGATGTTGCGTAACCAGAATTTCTTTGAGCTTTTTTATAATAGTGCTCATACGTGCAAATCGATTAGTTAAAAAAGCTTCGTGTGAGGCAAATTGATTACTTAAAAACTGTTTACGCTTAACGGTAAGAACTTGGTCACACAGTGGACATGCTGGGTTGGAGTGGTCATGCACAACTTTTTTTTTGTGTTCGAGCTCAGTAAGTTCGTTTTTACACCAATTACCTTTTTGGATAAGCGCCTGATAAAAAGCTCTTCGTTTTTCAAATTGTGCTTTAGCCTGGGCATATTTTGCGTTAAATTCATCTTTTACTTTATCTTTTTCATTGAGCGTGATCAGTTCTTGTTCTAAAGCAATAATTTTTTGACTTACGTCAGCTTTGAGCAGTTCTTTTTGTTTAATACCCATCTGGAGATGCGTTATAGTTACTGCTTGCTTTTCGAGCGAAATTTTAAGAGTAAACAGGTTTTCGTCTGATCGCTTTTGTACGCTTGCACGATGTTTTTGGATCTGTTCTTTTAATTGTAAAATTTTTTCTTGGATAATCAATTGCTTCTGTTGTATTTCCAAAAAGCCTTGTTCTTGTTTTATTAAAGCCCATTTTTTCTCTTCAAGCTGTTTTGTTGACGGCATACTAAGACTTGATGCATGTACTTTTTTCCAGAGGTGTAAAACGGTGAGCATGTCAGCTGTTTTTTGTCGTACGGTATTTTCGAGCGTGTTTTTTTGGTTAACCAGTTGTGTATAGGCTAATTTTTCTGAATTAAGCGTGAGTTTTTTGTGCTCTAATAGTTTTAATTTTTCGTGCATGATATTTATAGATTGATTAATCCCAGAAATTTTTTCTTTTTCTTGAGTTAATAACGCATTAATATCATGTTCTTGTGAGATTTCACGGGTGTTATTTTCTTGTATTTTTACTAACAGTTTTTTATCGTCGGTATATTTTCGTACAAAATCTAACGCTTTTTGATGCATAAGATCATATTTTTCAAGCCCTAAGATAGACGAAAGTATCTGTTTACGTTCTTTGGGAGACTTTTTTGAAAACTCATTGGATTGTCCTTGACGTAAAAAAGCAGAATTAATAAATGTTTCAAAGTCTATCCCAATTAACAATTCTATTTTTTCTTGTGTTGTTCGAATAGTTTTATCAGTTAACGAAACAAATCGTTGATTTACGGGATCAAATATTTCAAAATCAAGGGCAGCGTGAGGCTTGCCATAGGTTTTTGCAAATTCACGACGTACTCGATAGATGCGGGTATTAAACTCAAATTCTAGGCTGACGAGCATTCTTGTTTGGCCAAGTTTTAAGAGACCATCGTCGGCTTTTCCGGTCCCCGATGTTTTACGGGCTTGTCCCCATAATGCCCATGTTATAGCGTCAAGAAGAGCCGATTTTCCATGGCCATTTTTGCCTGATAGACATACCAATGCATGATGTTGGAAATCTATAGTTTGTAACGGTTCACCGTAGCTGAGAAAATTTTTGAGTTCAAGTTTTAAAGGAATCATAAAAATATTGGAAAGAATCTGGTTTTCATAGTACTCTTGCTTAAAAACGTGCTTAAAAACGTATTACGAATCGTGAATCTTGTAACTAAATCATTGTATCAAAAAATTAAAAATAACGCTTGTTTTCATTATGTTTGATCGAAGATATTTTAGATATTTTGATTGGCTTAGTTTTGGCTTGACCATAATTTTGCTGTCAATCGGGCTGCTCTTTGTATTTAGTGCGACCTATACACCTGAAAAACCATTTTCACTGTTTTTTAAAAAACAGCTTGGTGGAGCGCTGAGCGGGCTGTGTATATATTTCTTTTTTTGCATTAAAGACCTGCGCAAACTTGCACGCTGGGGCTATTTTTCATATTTTGCCATACTTGCTTTATTACTCTATACCATGATTGGTGGGTTAATTGGCATGGGGGCCAAACGCTGGGTTTCAATATATTTTTTGCGCTTTCAACCCTCAGAACTGGCAAAGCTATTTTTACCGGTCTTTGTAGCATGTTCGTTGAGCGAATTAGAACAGCCAAAGTATCGTTCTAATACACTTTCACCTCACAATTTTGTAAGACCAGTTGGGATCTTGTTTTTTAGTTTTCTTATTATTTTAAAGCAGCCTGATTTGGGGACGGCATTAATTATTCTTTTTTCAGGATTAATACTTTTTTGGTTTGTTGGCATTGATAAAAGATTTTTTTTAGTACTGGGGCTTATAGGGTTGCTTGGAGCGCCTCTTTTTTGGCGTTGTTTGAAGCCGTACCAGCAAAATCGTATTTTGGTGCTCTTTGGTCAAGGAGATGCCCGGAAAGAGCGATATCAGGTTGAACAGTCAAAAATAGCAATTGGGTCTGGCGGTTTAATGGGAAAGGGGTTATTACGGGGAACCCAGAATAAATTACAGTTTTTGCCCGAAGACCATACAGATTTTATTTTTTCTGTTATTTGCGAAGAGCTTGGCTTTCTGGGGGGCGTTGCTGTTTTAACGTTATTCGCGCTGCTTTTTGTTCGTCTTATTTTTGTTATTCTCCAGCTGAAATCTCTTTTTGATCAAATTATTGGAGTTGGTTTATTAATACATGTTTTATTGTCAGCCTGTATTAATGTTGCTATGGTTACTGGTATGCTTCCTATCGTAGGAATCCCATTACCATTAGTCAGTTATGGCATAACTAATCTCTGGATAACGCTTGCCAGCCTTGGGTGGCTTAATAATATAGCAATTAGGCGCTTTTATTATTAATAAAATTCAGTAATCAGGTGGATTTTTTCCTAGGATTTGTGTACCATGAGAATTCTGAGCAAACCTATAATTTGATTATTTAATTTGTTTATTTGATAATTTCTATTTTTTTTAAAAGGGGTTTCATGAAAAAACATATAAAACATATAGTACTTATAATAATTTCTTTGTTCCTGAACTCTTATAGTAAAGCAACGGGTCCAGAGCGAGCAAAAAATCTTGATATAGATGTTATTCAAGCAGAAACTGGTGTACGTAGTGGAAAAAAGTTAACAGGGCCATTGATGGCTGTTTTAGATGTCGCTGTTAAGTTTAGACCAGAGATTTTAGATTCGATGCAAAAAGCTACTGGCCGAGCTGATGCGACTTTTAAAATGTTCGGTGGCGAAGAAATTACGGTCAATATGACTCCTGAAGAAATTCATGGGTATATTGAAAAAACACAAATCAAAGGTACTTTTGATGGTGAATTTAAGGGGATGGGTTTACCGCTTGCATCATATTTTTACACAAAAAAAAAGCGTGTAAATAATATTTCGAACTATATCTACGAATGCTTGAACAAAAGTGCGATAGATAAAAAAGCGTTACAAAACTCTCTATTAATAAAGTTTTTTGAATCAAAACAACAAAAAGCAGCATTAAAAGCCGTTCAACCGGTTTCTTTAAAAGAATTTCAAGCGAATTTTCTTATGTTTCTTAAACAAGAAATTCAAACAACAGAACAGCTAAAATCATTTGTCACAGAAGTTAAGCAGTTTTTTAGACATGCATTGACGCTCGAAGAAAAAAAGGCTTATATATCAGGGATTTTGATGTTTGTCGCACAGTTTTTTGATGAAATGAAGAAGAACAGCCATAAGGTTGTTTTGATTATCAGAGAAAGCTTATTTGATGATCCAAAAACTGATGCAAACGATGACAAAGCATATATGCTCAAATATTTTAAAGCTGTATCTGATGGACGCAATGATCAAACGCTGCTTGCCTATCTTGATCAAGAAATCAAAGAAGCAGATCAATTAACTGCTGTTTGTGCAGAAATTAAAACATTTTTTGCTGATGTCTATGCAAGCATGACGCCTGTTGCAATTGATGTTTTTCATAAATATCAAGCAGAGAAAGCCAAAGAGGCTGAGCGTAATCGTATCCTACAAACGGTTCCAACTCCTACAAAAAAATAGCATAAATAACATACGCTTATTAAAGTTACAAAAAAAGCCTGCCAGAAACACTGGCAGGCTTTTTTTGTAACTTTTTATAACGTTTATTGAGCTGGACACATCTGGGTAACCAGCTTAATAACTTCTTGATCAAATATATATGGTGCGTGCTTTTTTAAATTATTCTTAATTGTTGCATAGTATGTTTTGTCGTTTATGTATTTATTAATAAGTCCTTCAAGTTGTGAAAAACTTTTTACGACATCGCCATAACGTTCTTGTGTGACCATCTCAACATTTGCTCGCTCCCAAAACAAGATTGGATTTGTTTTATCAAGAAGCATGGGCAATTGCATATGAATAGCTTCATCAATACTTCCTGGTCCCGTTTTGGTAATCAAGAGCTGTGATACTGCCATTAAATCTGAGATCTGTTTGGTGAATGGGATTATGCTGACAGAAATACCGGGTTCAGATTTTAATTTGCCCAGTTTTTTGGTCAGTTCAGTATTGCGGCCGACACAAACAAACAGATGAGCATTAATATTTTTCATGCGTGTGATTTTCTTAACATAATTATAGGTGAGATGTGACCCAACACCACCCATCATAATCATAATAACAAATTTATTATCGGGAATATTCCATTGTTTTCGAATTTCAGGAAGATTTTTTGTATTTAAAAAATCTTTTCGTCGTGGGAACCCAATATTTTTAATATTTTCGGCTTTAATACCGCGACTTTTAAGTTGCTGTTCTGTTCCTGGCCAGGTGTTATTTATGGTAATAACGAAGTTTGGATGTGTTATTTTATGCATGTTAAGAAGCCAGTTGGTCAGATCAGCATCAAGTGTCACAATCATGAATGGAATTCCGCGTTTTTTAGCGGCATTACTCATGGGAAGATTAAAAATTGGGAGGGCTGAAATCAACATGTCCGGCTTTTCTTTTTCAAGAAATGCCAACATTTTCTTTTCAATTTTTTTCTTATTAGAAAGAATGGCGGTTGGAGCTATATTTCGATACATCCAGTTTGAAAGCCGAATCCATCCAGATTGAAGAAGGCGATTATACATGTCATTACCATTAGCCTTGCCGAATGTTATCGTTTTAACAAGGTCTAATGAGTTATAGATGGTTTCGATAAAATCTATCGTCGAGACATCATATAAGCCTGAAAGACATTCTGTCATGGTTTGACATGCAGCAACATGGCCATAGCCACCTTTGCACATAACCAACATGATTTTTTTCTTTTTTGCCTGCTTGGTCAGATTGTTTGACGTTTTTACTGTATTATCTGTACGTGAAATAGTTTGTTCTGCTTTTTGGTCATATGTTAAATTACAGTCTTTTGAAAGTAATAAACGTTCTGCATACAGGTGATTGTGTACCATAAAAGTAAGTACAGAATAAAACAATAGGCCCCAAAATCTTTGCATGTCCCTACCCTTACGATTAATAACATTGATATATTTTTTTCGTCAGTTTATTCTATCGGGTTTATAAGAAAAGTTAAGCTTAGAGCCTGTTTTGGCTTCTTACGTCTGAAAAAAGTTTCTCTTTGTATTTTATAATAAGCGTTAGATTAACAATTATGAAAAGCACGTGAATTAAGAATGATTGGCGTAGATCACGGTCAACCCACCAAGACAACTGAGTTACCGGTAAAAAAGCTATAATTGGCCAACGTCTGAGAACAACTTTAACAAAAACCAATCCGGCATGAATGCCCATTCCTGTATAGAGTTTATCAGTTATGACAAACGTTAGATTTAAAAGCACACCGAGCAGGAAAAGCCCCAAACCGAGTTTCCAGTTTGTTGTAACCAAATTGAGCGGATTTGTCAGGTCATGAACGAAGGCAAAAATTCCCGAGGTTAATAAAATACCTGTTATTGGCCGTAAATATTGCGAGAAATAGAGATAGAGTGTGCCCCTGAAAATAACTTCTTCGCTCCATGCAAGAAAAAACGTTGCAAGAAAACCGAGCGCAAGACTTCCCAGTGTGGGAATCTTGCTTGGATTCGTATAAAACGCATAACCAGTAAGATAAAAAAATAGAAGTAAGAGCACATGAAGCATAAAAAATATCGAAAAATAACTAAAAAATAGTAAAACCCATTTTTTATTCTTAAAAAAACGTATATTTACATCAAGAAATTTATCGAAAAACTGTCGTGATCCAATGAAAAATAGCTGTAAAATATGAAGAATAACAATCGTCGTAAACGCTATTTTTCCCACACCTCTATTTGCAAGAAGATGAAAAGAAGGGTCAAGCCAACAAGCAATCGGATTGACGAGTAACGATACAATCAGAATTGAAAGGGCCGATAATAATATCGGCCCTATAATGCGCATAATCTTATTAAAATTCATGTACTAGCGCGAACGAATTTGTTCTTTAAGATGTTTGCCTGGTTTAAAACGAGGGACGTTTATAGCAGGTAAATTAATTTTCTCTTTTGTAGCAGGATTAATACCTACACGAGCAGGGCGATTTGAAATCCAATAGGTTCCAAAACCGGTCAAAGAAACTTTGCCTCCTTTTTTCAAGGTGCGTTCAATAATACGAGTAAACGATGCAATGACTTTTGCAACATCTTTTTTGCTAAAATTGGTTTCTTCGCTAAGAGCATTAATAAGTTCACTCTTGTTCATAAAGATCTCCTAATATTGTTTAACTTATTCGACACAGTTTCAGTGTGAAATTTAAAGAGTGTTTCATGATTTGTCAAGAAAAACGAATGATTAATGCGGATAATATAACGTTTTTTATAATGTTATATTTACGTAAAAAAAAATATGTCGGAGAAAACTTTATTGTTATATATTTTTTTTCTGAAAGTAACTTTGTTTACAGGTCTATTTTTTATTTCAGTTCTTTTACCGTCATGCTACACTAATCTATTTTATTAATTATGAAAAAACAGGAGTTACCTCATGTTTGTTGATACGCATTGTCATTTGAACATGCTCGTAAAAAAAGAGTTCGATACATTGCTTACGCATGACCAGATCGAAGCTCTATCACCTATTATACAAGAAGCTTATGCTGCTGGTGTTGAAAAAATTATCAATATAGGAACGAGTCTGCCTGAAAGCATGAATTCAGTAGCAATCGCAAAGCGCTATGCCACCGTTTTTGCAACCGTTGGTATTCACCCCTGTGATGCAACAGAATCGTGGTATAAAGATTTTCAAGCGCTTGTTCCATTGGTGAAAAACAAAACAGAAAATAAAATTATCGGGATTGGTGAAGTCGGCTTAGATTTTTATCACAAACCGTTTTTTAGACAACGACAAGAAGATGCGTTTAAAGCCCATATCGAGCTTGCACTTGAACATCAGTTACCACTTTCGATTCATGTACGAGATGCAGGTGATGAACTTCTCGAAGTCATAGAACCCTATGTGAAAGATATTAAGGGTGCTGTGATTCATTGTTTTTCTCAGAATCAATCATTTGCAAATACTGTTATTGAGTGGGGTTTTTATGTGGGTATTGACGCACCAATTGCCTATCCTAAGAACGAATCGTTACGAGATATCGTAAGAAATATTCCCCTGAGTCACATAATCTTTGAAACAGATGCACCATTTTTGCCGCCACAAGAATATCGCGGGAAACAAAATCGTCCAGCATATATCCCCTTGTTTGCACAAACGGTTGCTGATCTAAAACAAGTATCTTTAGATATTGTCCAAGATCTAACAACAACCAACGTTAAAAAATTATTTGGGATTTAGAAGCTTGCCAAGAAATTAACTAGATCTGAAAAATGCGTCGATTTGTCATCCTGAACTTGTTTCAGGATCCATTCAATATTATGCAACATCTATTGCTTTGATTTCGCCACTTTCCTCAACCACCTTTCTTTGTTTTTGTACCATATAGCTTTAGTTGTTGTTTATTGATTTCCTTGGGAAAGCTTATTGTTCTTGGGATCTCAAGAACTTTTTCTTTATGCGATAATGTAAAAATCTCGAGCGTCATATCGTCAAAATGTAGCGGGCAAAAGAGCTCGTCTTTAAATTTTGCTGGAACAATACCGAGCGTTTGCGCCATATAATGCACATGAAATAAGCTTAAAACGGGGGTAACTGTTTCTTGTGATAATGTTTTAGGAAGTGTTACCGTGAGGTTGTTTTGAGACGATGTTATCGACACTCGAACACTCTTTGGTTCTTTAAAGCTTTCATACATGTCATCAAGATATGTTCTGTTAACTGTGCTTTCTTTCTCATCATATTGAACGAATGTGTATTCTTCGCTTCGTACAAAATCTGCTAATGCCAAGTATGCATCGATTTGTGCAACAGCATAGAGTGCTTCGATAATAGATAGTGCTGCATCATTAGGGTCTTCGTTGAACTTGGGATCAATTTTTATGATTCCCATGAGTTTTTCGATAAATTCATGATGCAATGGATTTTTAATTTTTAGTAATAGTTTAGCCAATTTTGCTATTTGTGCTTGGAGAGCAGCAACCGCTATGCAGCATCTTGGAGGATCTTGGCGCATGGTTTTAAATATTGCATAGGCTAATGAAAACCCAAGTAAAGGCAACCAATAAGATCCAGCTGGGTTTGAGCTTATTGCCGCTGCTCCTGCAATAAGAGGCGTCGGTGCAATTGTTGAGAATAGTCCCCATGCTGATTCAGAGACGAAATCAATAGCTTTGACACCAATTATTGGTATCATACTAAAAAGTAATTTTCGCAAGTATACGTAATCATACCATCCCCGACCCTTAGAGAAATTGTTTAGAAACCCATCACCCAAGTAAGGATTTTGTTGCAGCTCAGTCCATTCATTAAGAATATCTTTTGCAGGGTCAAGGACCATCATCTCGAGAGAATTTATTTGTGGAACTTTTTGCTCGTCATGATTATGAAAATCATGGTCCAAAGAGCCGCCAAGAGCTGAAAGAATTTTTTTAAGCTCAATAATAGTTTGGTCATCAAGGGCGACAAACGATTGTATGATATCTTGTTTTCGTTTAATATCTTCGACGGTATATGATGGATTACTGAGCATATCTTCAAGAGCAACACCGGCAAAAAACGTTATGGTATTTGCATCAACATGGGAGAACATATCATAAATACCAAAATGTTTGATAAGCGCTGGATCAAGAATTGGTGTGGTTGGAGTTTTCTTGTTAAGTACGATGTCTTTAAAGCCAAATGCTTGAACTAACGATGCTCGAGTATTCGCGTCTATGTTGCCCAAGATTGTTTGCGCCAAAGCCGTATCTGCACTTTCAGGACGTGCTGGGACAGAGTAGAACAGCAGCACGCTGAAAAATGCAATTGAGTAGATAAATTTTTTGATATTCTTAAAAGACAACATAAGTATAACCCCGCATTAAATTTTTTATGGTCCAGGAACGACGTGATTACAGTATGAATTAGCAATAAGACCTAAAAGCGCCAAGGCACCCAGAGATCCAGCAAGTCCCTTTTTTCCGTATTTTTTTGTACAATAATACGTTCCCCAGCCAGCAAGTCCTACATAGCCCAGAGCAGCAAGCGTAGAGTAGTTGGTTTTTGAACCAGGCAAGAGTTTAAATATATTTCTTCCCGTACGTTCAAGTAAAGTGAGCATGCGTTGAGCCCCTAAATTTCTATTGCCTATCCACGTTTCCCACCAGACTTTGCTATATTGATCATTATAACGATCTTGATCGCCTAATCGCGTAGCATTTTCTTGCAGCTTAGTTTGAATTGCAGGATCTTGATTGTTAATCAGCACTGTTTCAATAGGTTCTTTAATATCTCTCAGTCGCTCCAGCGTTCTTTTAAGTTCTCTTCGATCCTGATCATTTTTAGGACCTTCCTGATAAATTCTTTGCAGGTCATAAAAATTTGAATAAATTTGATCATAAGCTTTTGCAGTATTATATTTTGCATCTTTCCAGGCATTTATCTGGTCTTGTAGGAGACCTATTTTTTGCGTAAGCGGCTGCCGTTGTTCATTATTAGAAATAAAATCGTTTGGTTCCATGTTTGCAACAGCTGCATTGCCTGACCAAGGGTTAAACCATCGTCCATGATGCCACCAATTTGAAATTGATAAAAGCCAGCTTGCGTTTCCATCGCGAACCGTTTTTATATTCTTGGCACCATGTTCAAAATGTGCGATTGCTTTCTGAACAATAGATTTTTGGGCTTCAAGACCATAAATTTTTTGATCAATAGCACCGTTCCATATACCACGCAATGGACGATAATCGCCCATTCGATTAAATACATATTGAGGTGCAAGACCGTTAAGCACGGTCAAAAGTCCTTCGGGATCATCAATGTAAGAAGCACCAAGATTTGCAGGATGGATATTTCCTGAAGCATCTTGGCCTACAATAAATAAGCAAAAAATAAGTGTAAAAATTTTTTTCATGGTAACCTCCGTGAAAAAACTAAATTTTATGCAAACTTTATCTATATTCTTAAAAGATAAAAGATAAAGAACCAATCGGGTTTTTTAAGATTCAGACTATCGATAAGTCTTTTATGAGAAGATAACCTCCATTATCCCCTGTTCAAAAACATAAAGCTCTTGAATGAATCTAGCTTCTACTATTAGTATAAGTATTAGTATGAGCTTCTACTATTTTAATACTATGCATTTGGATCGTCAAATGGGTCGGACTAAAATAATTTCTATTTGATTCTATTTTTGTTATAAACGACGCCGAAAAAGCCGTTTTATACCAAAATCAAGCAAAATATGACTCAAAGCACCTAAAACAAAGCATGCATAAAAAAACATCAATAAATTCAGGCTGAAACTTGTCTTGTTTTTAATAAGAAAGAGTAGTGCAAGTGGGAATGTAATTAAGAACCATATTTGATGAGTTATCGTCCGATGTCTGATAAACAAGATAATACAAGAGAGGGCGCTGGCTCCTATAAAAAGCTTCCATAGTTTAAAAATTAGGGTCGTGATAAGTACCACGATCATAGATCGGTAAAATATCGTTTGCATTCTGCTGGGAACATCTATATCAGGAAATATCGACCCCAGAAGTGCCAACCCAAGACCACCTATAATCGATAGATTTTGGATGGGCTCTGGCGAGCAGTAACCAGCAAGTTTGTAGACGATAACAAAGCTGACAGCTCCACCAAGCAGGTGGGTTCTATAATTTGGCATGTTTATACCTACTTTATATTAAAGTCGCAAGCTTGGTGTTTGGATAATAAAAGTTAAGAATCTTTTTGTAATGCCAGCCATTGTCAACAAGTGCCTTTGCTCCCCACTGACACAAGCCTGTGTGATGACCATACCCATTGCCAACAGCAACTATGCGATCTTTAGTTTTCTTAATCGAAAAAGCGGTACTTCTCATACCATTTTTTTTAAATCCACGCTTGAGATCTTTGCCGGCAAGAATAACATGCTTACCTGGTCCGATAAGTTTTATCTTGTGAACAAGACCTGCTTTATCTTTATCAATAATCTGAATATCCGTGAGTTTATCACCAAAGTTTTTAAGCTTTGGTTCAAGCTTTGGATTGCTTTTAAGCTGGGCTAAAAATGTCTTGTGATGTATGTCTTGCTTCCAACGATAAAACGAAGCATTTTTGCAATGCGTGCAACGCTGTGTGCGGCACAGGTACGGTTTACTACTATCTCGGTAACGCAGATGCCCAGGAACAACACCACCGCAACAAATATCAAACATAGTTAATGCAACATTGTCTTTATATTTTAAAATAACGCCACGCGTTTCGTTGACTGCTGTACGTAAATGATGAAAAGAGTGGAGCCCTTTATAGATTTGGCAATAGTTCGTATTTTTAATATCGTAAAATGTGTTTTTGTTTTTATTTTTTTTGTTCGCTTGTTGTTTTGAAAATACGGCAAATGTACGACTTGCAATTGCTTGAATTTTGAGCATATCCATCGGCCATGTTGTTATTGCTTCAGAGCGTAATACTGAATAAACATAATCTTCTAAATCTAATGTATTTATGATTAATAAACGGTTTCGTGTATCGTCAAGTATTAGCGTGATAGAGCCCTGATATTTAGATCCATTAACATATACACATTGTGATGAGTTACAAATTTCAACATTATTATTCTTGATACGGCGATATTTTTCATCTTTGCACTTAAGATAGAGTTGATTGTATTTATTTGAAATACAAAGTTCTTTATCTTGAAATAAAGCCGTATTTTCAGAACCTGATGGGCTTTCAAGAACAAAGCCATTATCTGATTTAAGAACAATTTTTTTATTTTTGCTCGTAGGCACTTCTTCAAGTAAGACGCGTATTTTTATTGACGTGACATCGGGTATTATATCAGGAATGATCTCAAGTGCTTCCGTAGGTCTTTGTTCTTGAAGGTCTTTTTTGTAGGGGCGATCAACCGCAGCCAACCCCGTATGACCGGTGCAAGCTTGCGTAAAAAGCAATGAAAATAATGATATAATAACTGAAAATATAATCATGGTCTTTCAACTTTTTAATATTAAATTATTAGGCTACAGTTTGCCAAAAATTTTAAAAAATCGGTAGGCAATTTATTTTTTTTATCAATTCCATGATTTGCAAGTTCATCAGCGATCGTATTCGCTTCTCGAAAAACATGTTTAAAAGAATGTTTCGATCCAACAAGCATACCTTCGATCATCGATTTGATCTGAAGTAAGACAGCATTTTTAACTTTGTAAAACTTATTCATTTGTTTTATGAGCAACTCTGAATCAGAAAAAAAATGTAACGTAGGGCAGTCGATTTTTTTTTCAGTGTATTCTTTTTTTATTAAAAAAACGGCAACGGCAAGTGCTAAATATTCGGCTTGGTTATTTGTTTTTTTTCCAAGATAAAAACCATGCTTGATGATTGTTTTTGTTCCATCAGTAACATAAATGCCAATACCTGCTGGGCCAGGGTTTCCTCGTGCTGCGCCATCGATATAAACATTCCAAGGCTTCACGCTCTCTTTTTTTGGAGAAGCATCAATTGTTGACGCTGCAAGTGCAAAAAGACTCAATTGTTTGTCCATAATAGTATCCTGATTATGCTCCTGGTTGTTTTTCTTGAGTTGCTGTATCTGTATCAATATCTGTATCAAGATAAAGAAGTCGATAACAGTTTCGGCATGGTAACATCCCAACTTTTTTCAAGTTTGCATAGTCTTGCTTAATAATCGTATAAAAACAAGAGCTACATGATGTCCCATGAACCGGTACAATTGGATCTTGCATTGAATGTTTCATGCGATTATATTTTGTGAGCCATTCTTCAGGAATATTTATAGCAGCTTGAGCGCGATCTTTATCAAGCTGTTCTAACGTTTCACGTGTTTTTTTAATAGACTCGTTTTGTCCGTTAATTTCTTCCTGAAGAGCAGTAATTTTAAGTTCACTCGTTATTGTCTCTTGTTCTAGACTTTTTTGTGCATGTTCCATTGACTGCCAACTTTGTACGAGTGCATCTTCATGTTTGATTTGTTTTTGATTAATAACTTCGAGCTCTTTTTCAATCGCTCGCAACTCTCGTTGGTCTTTAATGCTATTGAGTTTGCGTTTTTTTTCGTCTTCATCTGTTTTGAATTCAGTTGCCTGAAGTTCTAAAAGAGCTACGTTTTTACGTTCTTGAGCATAGAGATTTTTTTTGGCTTCACGTGATGCAATAAGATGATCGATCTGTTGTTTATTTTTCTCGATACCTGAAACAGTATCTTTAATGGTCATTTCTGTCTGTATGATATTTCTATCACAATCAACAAGCAGTTTTAAGTTTTGCCAGAGAGTTTTTGCAGTCATAGATACCCCTTTTTATCAAAAATGATTGCATGAAATATAAGATGACGTGCGTCTGTTTTTGTTCGGCTTTGTCTTGCCGAGCGGCCTGTCCGCCATAGCCTTGGCGACGGCTGGATAGCCCGGATAAGCGTAGAATGGTGGGCCCACCAGGACTTGAACCTGGGACCATTCGGTTATGAGCCGACCGCTCTGACCAGCTGAGCTATGGGCCCGTATTCTGATTTTTCATACGTTATTCTAATCAAAGATTTACGAGTTGTGAAGTAAAAAATCCTTAAGGCGACACGAATAGCCAAATTCGTTATCGTACCAGGCAAAAACCTTGCCAAGATTACCAACACTTTGAGTAAGTAAACTATCAAAAATACAAGAATGGGTATTGCCGGTAAAATCTGACGATACCAACGGTTCTGTTACATATTCAAGAATATTTTTTAACGATGTTTTTGCATATGTTTCAAAAGCCTGATTAATTATTTCACGTGTTATTGGTTTTTCGGTAATAAAAGTAAAATCGACTAACGAAACAATAGGAACAGGAACTCTAATTGCAGACGCTTTGAGTTTACCCTGCAAATCAGGATATATTTTTGTGATCACTTTATCAGCGCCCGTTTTTGTTGGAATCATATTCATGCTTGCAGCACGAGCTCTACGGAGATCTTTATGTTCGACGTCTAATAAAACCTGGTCGTTGGTAAAAGCATGGGTCGTTGTCATGAGTCCCTGTGAGATAACAAAAGACTTATGAAGTACTTTAATAAGAGGGGCAAAACAGTTGGTTGTACAGCTCCCCAAAGATACAATACGATCTTTATCAGGCTTATATTGTGCGTCATTGACACCAGGTATAATCGTAATATCTTCGTTTGTTGCAGGTGCAGTAATTAATATTTTCTTACTGCCTGCTTCGATGTGGCGTGAGGCTTCTTCTCGCGTTGTGAATCTTCCTGATGCATCAACGACCCAATCGATATCTAAACTTTTCCAGGGTAAACTTTCTGGATCACATTCTGTGTAAAGCTTAATACTATGATTATTGATCGTTAATATTTTCCCGTCACTATGCACATCACCGGGAAACGTTTTCATAATCGAATCGTATTTAAAAAAATGTGCAACAGCGCTTGGGTCTGAAGTTGGGGAGCATGGACCGAGATTGATTGCAACGATATCAAGCTTTTGTAATGCCTGAGGATCAAGCATAACGGCACGCAAAAACGTCCTGCCAATACGTCCAAACCCATTAATTGCTATTTTGAGTGACATAAGATCTCCTTTATGTAATCTCGTATTTAATTACTTTTTTCAAATTGATAGTTTCTCAAAAAGTCTACTAGCGGTGCAATACCTTCTTTAGATTGTGTACTAATTAAAATGTGTGGTTGATAGGTATGGAGCGCTAATGGGAGTTGCTGCAATTCTTCTGGTGTGAGTTTATCAATTTTATTAAATACGTAGACCATAGGGCTGGAAACTTCAAGTTCTTCAAGCATCTCATGGACAATATCAATTTGACTTTTCCACGCAGGATTGCTGATATCAATAACATGTATGAGTAAATCAGCATATTTAAGTTCATCTAATGTCGACTTAAAAGCTGCAACTAATTGTGGTGGAAGTTGGCTGATAAAGCCCACGGTATCAGAAATAAGACATTTCTTTTTACCGTCGATAAAAAGCTCTCGTGTTGTCGTATCAAGCGTTGCAAAAAGTTTATTTTCAGCAAGCACCGAGCTTTTGGTAATCGTATTCAAAAGACTTGATTTGCCGGCGTTAGTGTACCCGATAATACAAACCATTGGGGTCTTGCTTGCGACTCGTTGTTTACGTTGTACATCGCGTGATCTTTGTAGGGTATCAAGCCGTTTTTGTGACTGACGTAACTTATCAGCAAAAATTCGTTTAATTTCTTCTTTATAGGTTTCACCAGGACCGCGGCCACCAATAAATCCGGCTTGTTGAGCAAACTCTTTGCCTTTACCGATAACGCGCGTCTTCATGAATTCGATTTCTGCCATCTCGACCTGAATTTTACCTTCAGATGTTTTGGCAGAGTTTTTAAAGATATTTAAAATCAGTTGTGTGCGATCAAAGATCATACAGTGTAAGATATCTTCTAAATTTCTTTCTTGTAACGATGATAATATATCTGAAAAGATAATCTCTTCGATTTCGTTACTATCGCAAAATTCTTTGACTTCTTCCAGTTTGCCTTTGGTTAAGAATCGATTATTATCAACTTCACGTAGTGTTAAAAACATGGTTTCATCGTATTCAATGCCAAGTGTTGAAACCAGGCTTAAAAATTCTTCAAAATAAAGCTGGGCATTCGTCATTTTATTATAAGGGGCATACACACCAAGAAGTAGTCGTTTGGGATGTTTTCCCGTTGTTGGGGTAGCGATTTTTGTTGCCATAGGTCTCTCCGGTTATTTTTTTAATTGCTCTAGTATGGCATCAGCAAAAGTTTTTGCAAATATAGGACTTTTTATACAGTATTAATACCTGTATCTGGAAAGATTATATTTATTGACTCGATATTACGCACCCTGATAACGTAACCATAATCGATCTAAAATCTTTATACAGGAGTTCTTTGTCTCATGAAGCTAAAAAAAAAATTTAAATTTTTGAAAAAAATTGGACCAGGTTTTATTACCGGAGCGTCAGATGACGACCCATCAGGTCTTACAGCGTATGCGCAAGCCGGTGCTCAATATGGGTATTCAATATTATGGACGACGTTATGGATGCTTCCATCGATGATCTGTATCCAAGAGATGGCTGCACGTATAGCAATAGTTCGTGGTGAGGGGACCATAAAATCGCTCCTGAGAAAATTTTCTCGGCCATTTGTTTTTTTATTAGTCCTGTTTCTTGTCATCGTAAATATCATTAATATTGGTGCCGATATTGCTGGTATGGCAGAGGCTATGACGTTAATTACACCATTACCCTATACTGTTAGTGCCATTATATTAACCTTAGGTATTGTCGCGCTTCAGATATTGCTCCCGTACCACAAATATGTCGTGATTTTGCAAGTATTATGTCTCAGTCTGATAAGTTATATCGTAACGGCATGCGTTCTCAGAGTTCAATGGGGTAGTATTCTCTATCACACGATAATCCCAACCATTAGTTTTTTCGATAAAGAATTTTGGTACTTAATGGTCGGATTATTGGGGACGACAATGAGTCCGTATTTGATCTTTTGGCAGGGGAGTCAGGAAGTCGAAGAAAAAAAAGCGCGAGGGCTTTTTTTTCTTGAAACATCGCAGGAACATATAAACAAGATGCGTAATGGCACCTTTTGGGGCATGTTCTTTTCTAACTTTATTGTATTTTGCGTGATTCTTGTTACCGCGTCATATCTTTTTACCGATGGACACAAGATCAGATCGATGGGCGATGCTGCATCAGTGTTGCAACCGCTTGCCGGCTCGTATGCCTGTTGGCTTTTTTCGATTGGTGTAGTCGGTACAGGACTTTTGGTTATTCCCGTGCTTGCAGGTTCAGCAGCCTATGCAATGGCAGATTTTTTTGGATGGAAGCAAGGGTTAGCATTAACATGGCGCCAGGCACCGAAATTTTATGCCGTTATTCTTGGAACAACCGTGTGTGGGCTTTTATTAAATTTTGTTGGCGCCAATGTCGTCGATTTTTTAATCTTTGCGTCAGTTATGAACGGTTTGGCAATGCCGCTTTTGTTAGTGGCCTTAATTCTTATTGCCAATGATTCGAAGATTCTCGGGTCATACAAAAATTCGTTGCCAATAAATATTGTGGGATGGGCGACCGTTGTTCTGTTTGTCAGTTCGATTATTGGTTTTCTTATTGTTGGATACTGTATTTAGAAATTTAGAATGTGACTATGGGCGCGTCATTTCAAGAATATAACGCGTCGCTCTGCCATTCTCATAAAAAAAGCCCATTTCTTTAAATCCAGCTTTTTTTAATGCAAAATAACTGCGTTTGTTCCAAACACGAACATGAGCGGTAAAACTTTTTTCTTGAGGTTTTAATCTGAAATAAACATTCGTAATAAGTTTGATTGCTTCTTGCATACGGCCACCGCCCCAATAATTTTCGTTAAGCCAACACCCAAATTGTCCAGGGTCGATGTCATTCTTTTCTCGTATCTCAAGAGAACCAACCAGTTTATTCTCTTTATTATCAAAGATACAGTACATTAATTGTTCGCCTTTGCGATCGCGTTCCATTTCCCCATGCAGATAATCGATTATATACCCAAGCGATACGGTCTCAGAAAATTCGAGTGCTTTGCGAACGGTTTTTGAATACATATTATGAAAATCAACAAAATATTCTTCTTTGAGTCGCTTCAGTGTTACAATCTTGCCCTTGATTTCTGTCGGTGCCTGCTCAAGCGGCGTATGCAGTTCAATATAATCGGCGACCCAACTATAACCAAAATAACCACCGGTCAATACAAACGCCAACGTCATAACGATAGCAGCTCGTTTAACCCAGTGATTTTTAAACGTAAAATAATTTTTAAGTTTTTTACTGTTTTTCTTCATAATTTAAGTTTATGCTTTTGTGTTGATCGAAATCAAGGGTTTGTGATTTATAGGGGCATGTTTCCATGCTTTTTCTTTGGTAAGACTTCGACCTTATCGCTACAAATACTTAATGCTTTAACAATATGCTCGCGTGTCTTATTCGGTTCGATAATACTGTCGATATACCCATGCTCTGCAGCGACAAAAGGGTTTAAAAATTCTGTCTCGTACTCAGATTCGAGTGCTTTTTGGAGTTCATGACGATTGTCTGGTTCTGCTTGGGCAAGCTTTTTACCGTGTAATATCGTTACGGCTGCTTTGGCACCCAGCACTGCAATTTGAGCCTGTGGCCAGGCAAAATTAAAGTCTGTTCCCAGTTCTTTGCTACCCATAACGATATACGCACCACCAAATGCTTTACGTAAGATAACTGTAATTTTTGTAACCGTAGCTGTTGCATACGCATATAAAAGCTTTGCGCCATGACGAATAATACCATGATGTTCTTGGTCGACACCTGGTAAATATCCAGGAACGTCAACTAAAGAAATAATAGGTATCCCGAAACTATCGCACATGCGAATAAAGCGAGCAGCTTTGCATGATGCATCGATATCAATAGTACCGGCTTTGACAAGAGGTTGGTTGGCAACGATGCCAATAACTGACCCTTCTATACGAGCAAGTCCGGTAATAATATTTGCGGCAAATGTTGGTTGTAACTCAAAAAAGCTTGCATGATCGACCAACGTATTGATTATGTTTTTAATATCGTAACTCTGTGAGCTGTTTGCTGGAATTAACGCCTGTAAGTCGCGCTCATATGCTTCGACAGGCTCAGCATGAGCGCCAAGTAGAGTTTGGCGCTCGCCCTGAGGTATCGAAGGGCTGGAGCGTTTAACTTCTATAACTGGTGTAGCTTCGCAATAATTTCCCGGTAAATATGAGAGTAATTGTTTAACCGAGATAAAACATGCTTCTTCTGAAGTGCTTATAACATGTGCGACGCCAGACTTTGTTCCATGAACACCAGAGCCCCCCAGTTCTTCTTTGGTTACTTTTTCATGTAATACTTGTTCGATAACCTGAGGGCCGGTAATAAACATCTGACTAATATGCTCGGTCATAAAAATAAAATCTGTAAGGGCGGGTGAATAGACAGCGCCTCCAGCACAAGGGCCAAGAATGACTGAAATTTGTGGGATAACGCCTGAATATCTGCTATTACGCATAAAAATTTTACTGTACCCAGACAGTGCATGAATACCTTCGTCGATACGTGCACCGCCTGAATCGATAAGACCAATAATGGGACAGCCAACTTTTGCTGCAAGATCCATAATTTTACAAATTTTTTCGGCATGACGAGCACCAAGCGACCCGCCCCTCATCGTAAAATCCTGTGCATAGAGCGCAACTTTACGACCATTAATGGTACCAAAACCGGTTACCACGCCATCGGTATACTCTGTATCTTGAGTTCCCAAAAATTGCGATATCGCAAGCCGGTCAATTTCTTCAAAAGAGTCCGTATCAAGTAAAAGATCTAATCGTTCTCGCGCTGTTTTTTTTCCGGCTTCACGCTGTTTTTCTTGGCGGCTTTTTCCACCACCATCAAGGGCAGCTTGATTTTTTACGTTCCATATTTTTAGATGCTCGTGTATACTGTTCATAAAAAATTTATTTCTTGTGTTTTATAGAATAATTTTAGTAAAATCTTTTTTTAATGTATTTACTTATCAGGCAGGACGCAGTATAACATGAGAGTGCTGTCTTTTCAAACACAGCATAAAGCGATTATCTGATGCATAGAATCTTAGAATAAAGGATTGACTATGGAGCAAGAATCAAGCAGTGGAACATCCAGTATTGCATGGTTTAAGTTGGCAGAACTTATAGCACGTAAAGAGCGCGAAAAGGCGCTTAATGTGTTTAGATTGCTATCGCATTCTTTTAATGACCGAGCTTATACTCTGCAATTAGAGGGTGATATTTTGTTTTCGCTGCACGATCGAGGCGCACCAGAAAAGTATAAACAAGCTGCTTTTCTTTATCAAAAAGAGCAGCAGTGGGTTTATGCCATCGCTCTTTATGAACATTTATTATCATTAGATCACGCAAACCCAGATCTTCTTGCAGAACTTATACATGCGTATGCCGTTATTGACTGGCAGGAAAAATTTAGTGAACGCGTGCATCGCATTTGTTCACTTTTTAATCAAAAAGTGGTTGATGAACAACAGTTTGTCAAAACTTTTAAGCCGGTTGCAGACTATCTTATAACATGCGAAACTAAAGAAAAGCGAACATCAATTGTTGACAGTCTTCAAGCAGTGATGACGCAATACGATAATCTCCCCAATCTCCCCTACGGTTTTTAAGTATCCCAGTTTACTAGATTTTTATCGACTGGATTTCAGGACCAAGGCCTTTTTTAGTACAGATACATCGAAGCCCAGACGTCATTCCCGGCTTGAACGGGAATCCAGGCAAAATTTACGTTTAAACCCCCGTGCCTATATTTTCCCAAGGTTAAGAAGCGTTTAGAGCTACTAACCCTCCTCTCAATCCCCAAAACCCCCAAATATGCGTTTTTTTGTCCCCCAAGCCACATTTTTATTCAAAATAATCAATATTTTTAAAACTAATAACTAAAAACATATTCAATTTGACATTTTATTTATATCAATTATGCTCAAAGTTAACTAACCAAATAATTAAGAAAAATAAGAAAATTGGTATCTGTGGAGGTTATATGAATGTTAAACGCTTATTAGCGATAGCTGTTTTGGTTACAACACTTGTGCCAAACACAGAAGCTTTACATGCAATGCGGGCACCAGCAAAAAATGCACGACGAGCACCTGCTGCTCAATCTTGCCCAAAAGTTCGTGGCGCTGTAAATGGAGCCGTAAAGATTTTAGGCGTTGCAGCGGTTGGTGCTTTGATTATGTATATTATTCTAAATCGTCCCACAGATATAAATTTGCCTGATGCGTGTACGCACGTGATGTCTCAAGGTGGGGTACTTCTTACCAACGTTACTGAAAGTATTCAACCGTGCTTAAATGCGTTATATAGCTTAGCTCAAAATACTCATAGATCATTAGACAACTGTAATAATTATATTGCTGCATTACGACAAGCAAATAGAGAAAATGTTATCGCAGAACAACTACAATGTAATTTAGCTGCTGAAAGAATTACGAGTCTTACAAAGCAAGTTACTCGCTTGTTGTCAGAACGAAGCGATCTGGTCTGTGCTAATGTAACCGGTTTTGTATCGAATATTACAGGAATGGTGAGTTCATGGGTTCCTGGGTGGTTGTGGTAAGAAAATTTAATGTGTTTATGTGAATTTAATAATTACGTGATGGAGGAGTTTGTATGAAAGTTTTAAAGATAATCAAAACGAGTCTTGTTCTGGCAATAGCGCTTGCTGTTGTTGGTAATGATGTTGCTTTAGCGACATATCTGAAGAATTTTGGAGCGGTACAGCCACACGAAATACCAGGATATGATGATAATGCTGGCTGGCATAAAAGAAGAGGACGACCTATACAGGTTGAGCAACCCGTTATTCATCGTGGTCCTAATATAGATCAAAGAGTTCGTCAAGAACCTAAAACATCATGCAGCATGAACGCCCTTAAAACTGCAGGCAATTGTGCACTTACCGTTTTAAAAGCACCGGTGACGGTCCCCAAAGCGGTTCTCCGTTTTGCCTGGAATCATAAAAAAGAAGTTTTTCTTGCGTTAATAGTAGCAGGAGCTGCTTACGCAGGTCATGTGCATGGTCGTGCAACTGCTCCAACAAAATCTTCTTGTGGATCACATGAAGATCAATCTGCGTTGGTAGGAAATTTGAAATCACAGCTTGCTCTTGCAAAAGCAGATCATGGTTATTGTGCGTTGCAACTTGAGGAATTTATAACGCCGGTTGAAGTTGTATGGTACAAGCCTTGGACATGGAATGGTGGAAGACAGCATTGCGAAAACTCTTGCAGAACGTATTTCAATCAGGTTGGATAAAAAATTAATAATCAAATTTTAGAAAAGGTGCTGTATGAATCTTGTAAAGAAAATTTTATTCGCTGGCTTGATTGGTCTTTTCAGTATAGCAGGGACAACACATGTTTGTGCTATGGATGCTCCTGCTAGCGATGAAACTAAGATGGCAGATGTAGATGGAATTCTATCAGACTTTAGAACGATACTTTTAGGTCGTTTAAGTGCATCTGTTAAGAAAAATGCTTTTGATAAGTATTTTATTATAGAAGAAGTAAATCCAGAAGATCGAACTGCTTACGAAGTCTATTGTACTGCTCTTGTAAAATTGCTTCTCGCTGAGGAGTGTTCGCAAGAAAATATTCAAAAGCTTTTTGATGCAACGTTAGTTGTTTTTACACAATTCTTTTGGAAGTCAGGATCGGTTACTGAATTCAACAGGAGTGATGTTAAGGCAAAGATTTTAGAGCAATTGACTGATACAAAAAAACCTGTGAGTCAAACATTAGGATCATTTTTGGATGTTGAGCGATTTTCCACATTTTGTAAGGCAGATGAAGGTGCGCTTGCGAGTGGATATAAACAATTATCTGGAGAACATCTTCAGGATTTGAGACAACTTTTTGGTAATACAGAGCTTCAAAGAGCTTTAGAAAAACTTAAAGCTGATTTGGTTACGATGTTAAATACAAGACCAGCATCGCCAACTCCTGAGGCTAAAAAAGCTCAACCATCATTTGGTGACCGATTTGTAAAACGGTTTAGGCAAGGAGTTTATTTGTTAACACCAGGTCTTGTCTATTCGTGCGTTATGATAGCCGGGTATGCATTTGATATGCCACATAGACCTATTCCATACGTTCCTGTGCTCAAGGACGCTGTGTATATTCAAGGGCTCTGGGAGGCCGGTAAGCTCGGTTGGAACGTTGTTAAGCAATATTATTCGAAAAAGAAAAGTTAAGTGTATTATTTGTTTTTTTCTCAAGATGGAGGATCTCATATGAAGATGTTTAATAAATTGATCGGTATCGCAGCAGTTGTTATTTTTTCTGCTCTAGCAGTCGACTGTAATGCTATGGATAAAAGTGCTAAGCCTGGCGCTAAGGACGCTAAAGAAGTAGACTTCTTTGCCGAAGTAAAAACAGCTGAAAATTTAACAACAAAATTTAAATCAATTGTCGAGGCTGCTCAAGAAACATTTACCGCTCCAAAAGGTGGTCAAATGATGTTGAAATTTATTACCCAAATGAATACAAAGATTTCAGAATTAAACGAAACATTAACAAGTAAAGATATTACTGGTTTAAGTAAGATTGTAGCCGAATTTAAAGAGACAAATCCTCGCTTTGTAACATTGGCGACAGGTGCTTTAACGGTTTTTTTCGCAAAACTGCAAGCATTGGAAAAAGAAGCAGAAGCGGCGGAGCAAAAACAATTAGTGGTTGTGCAAGCGATTCATAAAACTCTCGCTACGTATGCTACGAGACGTGATGGGTTAACAAACGGAGCAAAGCAGATAAGAAATGAACTTGCTCGTACCCAGGGTGATATTCAGGCCTTGGAAGAGGAGGCTACTGAAGCAGTGAATACAAAATTATCAGGCGATAAAGCGCTTATTGCTGTTGAAACTGCACGATTAGGAACATTGGTAAAAGCATCCCAATTAAAATTGGGTACTCTTCAAGAGAAAATTGATGGTTTATTCACCGCATAATTTAAAATATAATTAAAAAAAGGAGCTGTGTAACAACAGCTCCTTTTTTTGCATTGATAGACTTCTTTGCTAGGATGATTTTATACTCAATCCATTCAAATTTTTTTCTGAGCAAAGGAGTCATGAGAAATGAAAAAATTATATCGATATCTTGCGTGTTTATTGATTGTACAAAATGCATCTGTTGCAGCAGTAACAGAAAAAACATTTTTAAGTAACGCTCCTACAAGTAATTTTAATTATTATTATTTACGCGATCTTTGGCTTCAAAATCTTGAGCTGAAAAATCGTCATGATATTGGCGGTCGAGTATTACTGCGTACTGCGTACCATCAGTCATATAACCAGCAGGGGCTTGGACGTTATTTTGGTGTGAATGATAAACCAAATATTGTGATTGGCGAACGTATTAATGACGCATCCCCAGCGGCTATAGTTAATGCAACGACTGTTGATATTGATGAACGGTTTATCATTCATGGGCAGGCCTTGCCTGTTGCCAGTGGTACCGTGAGTTTTAAGCCTCAACATGAGATTTTTACTGCGATAGTATCATATGAACAATCACTGAATGCTTTAGTAAAAGGGCTTTGGGTCTGGTTGTTTGTACCGGTTGAACATGTTACGCGTCGATTACAATACTCAATTTGTTCAGGTAATACAACGGTTGGTACTGACCTGACAAATTTTTTTACCGGCAATTTTTCATCAGATTTACAAGTGCCTTTAACAAATGCAAAGCTTGCGCAAAGAAAATCGACAACCGGTCTTGGTGATATTGAGCTTGGCATACGCTATGATATCGTCAATAAACAGATATTAAAAATGGATATGGGCCTTCGGGGCATTATACCGTGTGCAAACAAACCGACCGGAAAATTTTTGTTTGAACCATTACGTGGGCATGAAGGGCATGGAGCGATCGGTTTTGATATCCAGGCATCGCGTCTTATTTATGATAATTTTTCGACGACGCTTCAATTTGTCGGTATGTTTGATGCGCTATATTTTTTTTCTACCGATCAAAAAAGAACATTAGGCATAAAAAATCGTCGATTGGGACAATATGTTCTCTTGGGTCAAGCAGGTCAGACAAAACTGTTACCCGCTGCTAACGTGCTCACGATGCCATTACGCATAGCAGGATATACCGAGCTTTCGGCTTCATGTGGCTTAAATGGCAATCATTATGGATGGTTTGGCTCGTTAAACTATCAGCTTAAAACACGGGAAGAAGAATGCATAAAAATTAAAAACTGTTGGAATAACACAACCTATGCAGTATCAAGTTTTTCATTTGATGGGGATCAATTTGGAGCATCACCCAATGATTTTGACTTATATGCAAACGATTGGATTACCCAACAAGATCTTGATTTTCAAGCCGCAACAACGCCAGGTTTTTTATTGCATGAGATTGATCTGATACTTGGCAAAGTCGTTGATTTGGGTTCCCAGACGTTACTCTTTTCAGCCGGTTTTTCGGCAGAGTTTTCAGGCCGTAACTTTCCTGCCAAGTCCTGGGGGGTTGAAATCGGGATTGGGGTCTCTTTTTAGTGATTTTTTACTGGTTTTTAAAGGTATTTGCTTTTTCTTTAAAAAAGCATTAAATTCAGTTATAAATTAAACGTTTAATGGGGGTTATTATGAAAAAGACATGTTTGAGTGTTATTATTTCAGTATTTGTCAGTTTGCTGGTCAGTGTTAACTGTTTTTGCGGGATGTTCTCGGTCGATATTAGAACGATTGTGCAAACCGAGCAAAAAGCATTTGCTGTTTCATCAAACAAAGTTGCTCAATGTGCTGTTATCACCAAAGCCCTTAAAGATTTTACAATCAGAGTGCAACAAGAACCGGCGATGATGAAATTAACAAGATCAACCAGTGTGAAATGGGATTGGAATGAAAAATTTTTCACCCCTATCTCAAAAGATTTTGCAAAAATATGTGCGACCGGTTTTGCCAAGACTGAGACAGCTCTCCTGGCAGCACTAAGAACTGTTGTACAAGAAGCCCACGTATTACGAGATCTTTTTGTAAACGCTGCTCAGGCGAGTGATGAGGCAAAAGATGCTGTGCAGAGTTGGTTTAATAAGATGGTAGATGTGACTGGGTTAGAGGTAAAAAAACCAACGAAAGCAGGCTTTTTTGATGTTCCCTCTGATGATACAGAAGATAGCGAAGATGAAGATGATAAAGACGGTGAAGATGGAATAGATATTGACGATTTTAAAGATATAGAAAAGATCTTGAGAAAACTTTCAAAGAAGTTGCATAACGTTAAAAAGACTTTTAAAAAATTAAAGGCGAGTAAGGCTACAAAAGAAAAAGAAGCTGAAATTATTGAGATTCAAAAAAAACTGCAAGACATTGAAGCTCTAACAGATTTTATTGAATCTATGGTGAATGTCGACAAGGCCTTTGATGAGAAACTGTTGAGAAAATTGAAGCAAATTCACGAAAATCTTGAGATAAAATTGAAAGAGTGTCAGGCAAAGATTGACGAATTTTTGAATGGCAAATCACCTGACGAAGAAGAAGCTGAGTAATTATTCAGATACATAAAAATTATAGGGTCGTAAGATATTTTCTTACGGCTCTTTTTTTATACCCCAATTTTAATACCAATTCCCATGTTAGAAATCGTATCAAGAATGATGGTCGAACACAGTATTTTTTGATTAGTATAGGCGATAAGCCGTTCGTTATTTTCACCAAAGCCCAGGCTCATGCTCGTTGACCCCGGTATAATCGTTTTTTTAAGCTGTTCTAATAAGTTTTCAGAAACTGGTGCAGGAAGATCAAACAGAATACGATTAATCTTTTCTGGGTTATGAAATAAAAGATCTATGGGGATAAGATCGTTCGCTTTGATTTTACAGGTTATTTGTGAGGTGATATCGATGGTTCCCTTAATCACAAAGACGTTATATTGGCCCAGGAGCTGTTCGACTTGAGCAAATAACTGCGGGAAAATAATTACTTCTGCATGACCCGAAAGATCTTCAAATTGTGCAAACGCCATTTTGCTCCCCGTTTTTGTCGTAATAACACGATGACTTTGCAACAGTCCAGCACAGGTGGCAAACGGTTCTCTGAGTGATGTGACGGTTTTTATTTTTTCAAGTGCTTGCGTAAAGCTCACACTATCAATCCACGTCAGAGCTGGATAGCTTTTAAGTGGGTGAGAACTGAGATAGAGTCCTGCGACCTCTTTTTCTTTTTCAAGTTTTTCTTTATCAGAAAATTCGTCAAGCTCTTGAAATACATAACCCGTATCTTGAGTTTTTTGTTCGCTTGGTGCTGCACCAAATAATCCCATCTGACCCGTCTTTGCTTGTTCTTTGCTTTCTTGTGCAAGATTGATAATTTTTTCAAGCTCGGCAATTTTTTGTGCTCGATTGCCCGGCAGACAGTCCATGGCGCCTGCAAAGATTAAATTTTCAAGCACCCGTTTATTACAGACGCGTAAATCAATACGTTTGCAAAAATCTAACAGGTCTATAAACGGCTTTTTTGCTCGCTCGGTAATAATCGTGTGAAGAGCAGTCAGTCCTACGTTTTTTATACCCTGTAAGCCAAAGAGAATCCCATCAGTACTTGCAGCAAACTCGATATCTGACGTATTAATATTGGGAAGCATGAGCTTGATGCCCATATCGGTAATTTCTTGTAAATAATGGGTTAACTCGTCAGGATTATCGGTCGAGAATGTTACCAGAGCAGCCATAAATTCTTTGGGGTAATTAGCTTTTAAATACGCTGTTTGGTAGGCGATAAGCGCATATGCTGTCGAATGTGATTTGTTAAAACCGTAGCCTGCAAAGTATGCCATCAAGTCAAACAGTTCGCCTGCTTTTTGTTCGTCAAACTTTTGTGCACTCGCACCTTGTACAAATAACGATTTTTGCTCGGCCATCACATCAGCTTTTTTCTTACCCATCGCGCGACGCAAAATATCAGCGGCGCCTAGTGAGTAGCCTGCAATTGCAGACGAAATCTTCATAACCTGTTCTTGATATACAATAACGCCATACGTTTCAGACAATATGGGCTCTAGTTCTGGAAACGAATAGGTCGTTTGCGTGCGGCCATGACGGCGTTCGATATAGTCTTCGACCATGCCTGAACCCAATGGCCCTGGGCGGTAGAGGGCGTTAACGGCAATCAGATCTTCAAATTTATCAGGGACCAGCTTGCGTAATACATCTTTAATGCCATCAGATTCAAACTGGAAGATACCATTGGTTTGACCCTTACATAATAATTCAAACGACTTTTGATCGTCAAAGGGGATCTTATCAAGATCGATGGTGATCCCATGATTTTTTTGGATTGCTTTCAGGGCGCGGTCGATTACGGTTAAGTTTTTGAGCCCCAAAAAGTCCATCTTTAAAAAACCGACGGTTTCAAGTTCAGTCATTGCATATTGGGATACAAGATCAGTCGTTTTTGATGGTACGTACAAGGGCAAACATTCTGCCAATGGTTCGGGAGAAATAACAACGCCCGCGGCATGTTTTGATGCATGACGGGTTAACCCTTCAAGTTTAAAGCAAACATCAAAAAGATCTTTGACTTTAGGGTTCGAGTCGATTAATTCTTTAAGTTTTGGTTCTTGTGCGATTGCTTCTTCAAGTGTAATTTTTAGTTGTTCAGGAATTAAATCAGTAATGGCGTTAGCATCTTGAAACGGAAAACCCAGTGCACGCGCAACGTCTTTGATCACGCCTTTGGCCATCATGGTACCAAAGGTAATAATCTGGCAAACGCAATCATGCCCATATTTTTCTTTAACGTAATTAATGACTTCTTCACGGCGCTCGATACAAAAATCTATATCAATATCGGGCATGCTCACGCGTTCTGGATTTAAGAACCGTTCAAAGAGTAAATTATATTTGATCGGGTCTACGTTAGTAATTTCCAGTGCCCAGGCAACAAGCGATCCAGCAGCAGAGCCTCGGCCAGGGCCGATGGGAATCCCTTGACGTTTACCCCATTGAATAAAATCACCAACGACAAGTAAATAACCAACAAAGCCCATTTTTATAATCAAGTCGATTTCTAAGCGCAATCGCGCGTCATAAATATCGTACTGATCTTTTGCGATCAAATCTTTTTGTTTAAGCGTTTCAAGCCCTTCAAGACATAATTTTTCAAAATGAGTTTCAGGTGTTGAATTTTCTGGTATTGGCGATTGCGGGAAAAACAGTTTGCCGAATTCAAAATTAAAATCACAACTATCGGCAATATCGCCCGTATTCCAGATTAGTTCTGGGTTATTGGGAAACTCGTTCAGCATTTCTTGTGTACTACGTACATACACGTTACAGTCACCAAATGAGAATCGATCAGGGTTGGTCATGACATCTTTGGTTTGAATAGCCAAAAGAATTTCATGAGCCTGTTTGTCTTCTTTTAAGAGATAATGCGCGTCACTACTGGCAATAGACCGTACTCCCCACTGTTTGCCATACTCAAGTAATTGTTGATTGGTGATTACTTGTTTATCAAAAGAAGCAGGAGCGAGTTCATAAAAAAAACGATCTTTCCCGAAAACTTCTAAAAACCATGCGGTACGCTGTTGAGCTTCGGTGATATTATTCTCACGCAACAGTGTTGGGATATGACCGCCAACACAGGCAGTACTGACAATTAACCCTTCTGAGTATTTTTCAAGTGTTGCATAATCGATTCTTGGTTTAAAATAAAACCCATCTTGATAAGCAAATGCTAAAAGTTTACAAAGATTTTTATACCCCTGTTTATTTTGCACAATAATAATCAGATGATAATATTTTTCTTTGGCATTTTTAATCGCAACATCTTCGGTAAAATACATTTCAATGCCCAGAATAGGCTTAACACCTTCTTTTTTGGCCGTTTGAAAGAATTTTACTGCGCCAAATATGTTCCCATGATCAGAGATGCCAACGGCTTTCCAGTCTTGTTCTTTGGCTCGTTTTACAAGATCAGGAATACGAATAGCGCCGTCTAGCAGAGAAAATTCGGTATGCAGATGAAGATGGGTAAAATGGTTGCTCATGGGTCCTCAAATGGTATGTTTGAGGCAAGTGTAGATGAAAAAGTATGAAATGAAAAATTTTGTTTGAAAAAGCATATAATTTTTTTTACAGTTGATGCCCGACTCAAAATGGTTTGAGAAAGGGTGTTTTTTTATTAACAAAATTTTATTTTATTTAGAGGAAGACTGTATGATAACATTGCGAACAAGCGGGATAATCGTATTAGTATTCGGTTTGAGCGTTTCAAGTATGTCGGCTATGGCCGGTACAAATGGTGGTACGGGAGAAGTAAAACGTAGTGCACGACAATCGCAAACTAAAGCGAGAATTAAAGATAATTTTAAAGATTGTCAAAAAGATGTTCGCGTTTTGATTAAACATGATAACGCTCGAGCATTGAAAAAGCTTATTATCATGTACAAAAATGCTGGGCTATCACATGGTTTTGGAAAGCTTATTAGTAAATCGTTTGTCTATGCACTAACGCATGGTTCAGTTGAATGTGTTCGTGTATTATTACCCTATGCATCACGAGATGACAAAAATGGACCGCTTAACAGCAAAGGACAACAAGCATTGCTTCTGGCAGCAAAACAAGGGAATGAAGATCTTGTAGATGCATTACTGAGTTATGACGGACCAACCGGAAATATTGATGTTTCTGTGTTTGATCAAGATCATTTTACCGCATTGCATCGTGTAGCTGGACGAATACTCGACGAAGCAATGTCAGTATTTAATACAGAAAAATTCTCAAAATTTGATGAATCGATTCATGAAGATAGCGTACTCGGTATTATGCAAAAAATTATCGCAGAAGACCCAACATTAATCTATAAAGAAAATAACGATGGAAATAATGTTCTTGGTATTTTGAAATTATATGCAAAATCTTGTCGTGATAAAGCTGCTGTGATACCTGATGCTGCACATGCACAAAAATGGGAAGCTATTGCTAAAGCATATGATAGATTACATGAAAAAATAGAAAAATTTGCTTGAGCATATATCAAAAAAATAGAAATTAAAAAAAGCCACGATACAAGATACTAGGTGTTTTTATCGTGGCTTTTTTAACCAATTATGAGAATAGATTAAACAGATAGTGCTATAATTATGATACATGGCAATAGACAGTTGCTTTTTATGAATTTTATGAAAAACTAACGATCCGTTAATAAAAGTATGGTTACCAGAAAGGGTATACGTATGATCAAAAAAGTATTACTGAGCTTATTACTGGTTGGTATTGTTGGCACACCGGATGTTTGCGCCATGAAACGTGCACGATCAAAACCGATAAAATTATCTGCTAAAACTCAAAAACAAGAAGATAAAAAAAAAGATGATACAGAAGATACAGAAAATAAAAGACCAACAAAAAAACAAAAACATGGGAAAAAAGACGAGAAAGAAGGGAAACTGGCTCATGAAAGCAAACCAGTAGAGCTCCAAGAAGCTGTCTTAACAGATAATATTACAAAATTTAAAGAACTTGTTGGCATACAACCAAGTATTGATAGTGCAATAACGGTGGGAAATACTGCTTCGACACTGTTACATGCTGTCGTGTATGCATACACGCTTAAAGGGAGTAGCTGTTCAGGGAAACCACCTGTTTATTGTCCAGACGTCGAAGAAGCCGAAAATAATTTGATTGAATGGTTTATGCTCTTGATTTATTTTAATGTCGATTTTAGTGCGCAAGATGGCGAGGATAGAACTGCTGCACAACTTGCTACATTGAAAGCAAAGCAATATCTTAAAAGTAATGCTAGGCGCTCTAAAGCAATGGCACCTGAAGAGCTTGAATTTGTTGCGATGCTTGAAAAAATTCCAGAACTGATGGGGCAAGCATACGAGCGTTATGACAGTCTTACGACGAAGCAACGTCCTGATAGTGAACTTCGTGAATATTTTGGTTTAGTAAAAATCGAAGACTTTATTAACAAATTTGTATCAAAAGACGGTGTATGAAAAAATTTGTTGTATTATTTGGATTATCGCTTGTGCTCGGAATACAGTCACAACTTTTTGCGCCGCCTCTTCTTGAAGAGTTAAGCAATTTACAGATTTCTGATGATCAAGAACAAAGTGATTCGGACTCTGAATCGGACACTGAAGATGAAGGTAACGATCAAAGCGAGGTAGAATTAGATACTCCAGAAGTCAGTTCTCTTGACGAATGTCTTGCCAAGGTTGAAGCAAAATTGAAAGATGCAAAGAAAAAATTAGCAGAATTGGCTCATATATATCAAAGTTCTTCCTATCAGTTACCTGAAGGTGAAGTAGTCAGACTACTCGACACATTACAAGCATGTGTTACAGAGTATAATAAATTTGCAGGAACAAATTTTGACCTTATAGAACCTGAGTTGGATTGAAAAAATTTAAGTTTCGATGTAAAAAAACAAAAAGCCATTGGTTAAAACCAGTGGCTTTTTTATTTTGAGATTATATCTATTGTTTCCCATTTTGAAGTACGCTATGTTTATATAAAGTATCTTTTATTATCTGTTATTTGATACACAAAAAGTAGTAATAAAAAAAGGGATAGCAATGAAAGTAATCAAGATTGTTCTATTGCTCATATTCTTTACAGATATATCAGTTCTTGTCGGTATGACCGAAGCACCAAATCTGTTTGATACGCAAGCGCAGCTTGAGAAACAAAAAAAACGAATGGCTATTTTTGTTGCGTGGGCAAAAGAACTTATAGCAAAAGATGATTCTATTGTGATAGATCGGTGCAAAGATTGTAAAGGTGCGTGTGTACATTGTACGGCACAAGACGATGCAACAACGCCATTCAAGGGAAGCGCACGGTTATTTGAGGTCATGCAAAAGAAATTTTTAGCTGATTCTGATGAGGGCACCTGGACCAAGGTTGACCTGCATGTTCAAGATAGAACAGTAACAAAAGCAGGAGAAACCGGAGCGTCAACCGAAGGCCAAAGAGCTAAGCCTGAAGGAGCTGCAGCTACCCCTAAAACAAGTGGTGATGATATTGTCTATAAAGTAGATGATAGCGATGTTTGGCTTTTATGCGGACAAATAGAAGGTCAACCTGCAAATACTCAGACAACAGAACCTCTTACTGGCTTGACGCAAGATATGCAAAAATTAAATCTTAAAGAAGAAGATTTGGCAGACGTCATAGAAATGGTAGAAATAAAAGAAGCAACAATCACTGATGAAGATATTGCGGCAGCTATAGAACCATTTCTTAAAGAATTAAAAAAGCACTTACTTGAAGAATTTGAAAGAAATAAAAGCACGACAAGTGGTAAAAAAGCATCATTAAATAAAGATAAATCAGGTGATGCAGGTGATGAAAGAGAGCAGTTAAAAAGAGTATTAGAAGATCTTTTTAATAAAAAAGATGTTATCGAAGCAATAGCATTGCAGGCGTTGGTTGATGAACGTATTCAACAAGATAGAGCGGTGCAAGGATATGAATCGACTCCCGTGAAATTAGTAAAAGCCGTGCTTCCTGGCTCGCGCGATGTAGCATGTATTGCTGCAGTGGGAAAAGTGGGATATGACATAGCAAAGCCACATGTTGTTCAATGGTATAAATCGTTAACGCCCGTAAAAGTGGTGTCTATGATGCTCAATGGAGGAGCTTCGCTGCTACTTCCTCAAGGAAAAGCCATAAAGTTAGGCATGCTTTTCTTCAATACATTACACAGTTTTGTACATATCTGTTTTGTAGAATAAGTGCCAAAGCGCTTGGTTTTTCGACAAAAATCTTTATAATAAAGATCTAATCATAGAGAGACCTATTTTTTAGGCCTCCGGTGTAGAAACACTCTTCGGCTGCGGTTCTACATATTCTTGTATATAAATTATTCAAAATTCGGCAATATTTGCTGGTTTTGAATATTTTTGTTTGTTATTCTTTGAGAGTAATTTTTATTAAAATTTTTACTTTTTTTGGGAGAGGTACAAGCGCGTATGGATGTTGTACTGATAGGTTATTTTTTGATGGTCGTTGTAGGATTGATTGCACTATGGAAATCAGGCGATTATGTTGTTCGATACGCTGTTGAAGTTGCAACGGCATTTAATGTTTCGACGTTTTTCATAGGCTTTATAGTGCTTGCTGTCGCTGCTGATATTCCTGAGCTTGCAGTGGCCATTATTTCGGCATGTAACGGTGTTTCAGAAGTTTCAGCAGGTGACATTATTGGTGCAAATTTTGCCGATGTTGCCATGGTGATCGGTATTGCATTATTGCTTGCAAAAAAGCCGCTTGCAATTAGAAGAAGAGATAGTCAAAAACTGGTAAAAATTTTATCGATTTCGGCGCTTGTGATATTACTAAGCTGTACCATTGGGCATCTTCATAGATATCATGGTGTAGTGCTTATTGCTATTTATCTCATCTCAGTTGTTTGGGTTTGGAGAACCAAACATAAAGATGATTTTATTGAGCAAGAAGGCGAGGAGCTTCTTGAAGAGATTTCTGAAAAAAACGGTGTGACATCACGATGGGGAACAATGGGCAAATTGCTGGCCAGTTTGGGGCTGGTTATGGGCTCTTCATGGCTGACGGTGCATGGTGCTATGAACTTTGCCATGATACTGAATTTACCGTTAGAAACACTTGGAGCGACTATTTTTGCTATCGGGACATCATTACCAGAATTGTCGTTAAGTTTAAATGCACTCAAACGCAAACAGTACGGGCTGGTGTTGGCGCCGACACTTGCAACGGTTTTAGAGCAAACGACGTTGATTTTAGGGGTTTTAACGCTTGCTTCACGCAAACCGGTAAATATACGGTCGTTAACAGGGCCAGCTATATTTATGGTTATTGCGTTTTGTATTGTTGGCTATGGTCTGTATCGCCATAATCAGGTTGGGCGTAAAACGGGCATAGCGCTGGTCAGTTTGTTTATTACCTATCTTGGCTATCAAGCAGTGTTTGGCGGCTTTTTTTAGCTCCCAAATATATTAAATATAAAAAAATTAAAAAAAAGATTACATAAAAAAAACCCTCGAAATTTCGAGGGTTTTTTTTATTGGTGTTTTGAGTCCCGTTCGGTTTCCCTCTACTCGGCTTGCAACAAGCCTCCATCGGGACGAACGGCGCTACTTACACGTTGCGTAATTCGACTGCTTTCTTTTCACTCATCGCATCAGTTTTTTCAATAAACTGATCAGTGATTTTTTGTAACAAATCACTCAGTCTTTTTGCAAAATCTTCAGAAATAATATGTTTCTTTTCAGCTTCACGTACTTCGTTGTGAAAATCTTTACGAACATTACGAATGCTAATTCTGCACTCTTCTGTTTTTTTACCGAGCAGTTTAACAAACTCTTCACGTCGCGCTGCACTCATCTGAGGAAGTTGCAAGCGAATGATGGTACCATCGTTCACGGGTGCAATGCCAAGATCTGAGATCTGAATTGCTTTTTCGATGTTTGCGATAATACTCTTATCCCATGGCTGAATTGTTAATAAGCGGACATCTGGTGCTGAAACGGTAGAGATATCTTTTAAGGGCATAAGTTGATCGTAACATTCAACGCGAATGCCATCGAGCAATGCTGTTGATGCGCGACCGGTGCGAATGGAAACAAGTTCTTTTTCAAAATGCTTGATAGGGTCTTCCATGTGCGTTTTAAGGAGTGTCTCAAAACTTTTCGAATCGCCTTCTTGAAATGCTATATCAATACTCATATAATAATCCTATTTTTGTTTTTAGTTTTTTTATTAACGAATAGTACTTCCAAATTCATGATTTTGGGCAACATGAACAAGAGCCTGTGGTGTGAACAGGTTAAATACGCGTATGGTCATGTTGTTTTCTTGTGCCAATGTCATCGCCGTTAAATCCATGATTTTTAAATTTTGTTCAAGAACCGTTGTATAGGTTAATTGTTTTAATGGGATTGCGTTTTTATTAATATGCGGGTCTGTATTGTAGACAAAATCAACTTTTGTTGCTTTCCAGACTTCTTGTGCTCCCATTTGCAGACCACGAATAACAGCATTGGTATCAGTCGTGAAATACGGGTTCCCGGTGCCGCCAACAAAGATCAGACATTTGCCTGTATATAAAGCCTGGTCGATTGTATCTTGATTGATTGGCTGCGTTATTGTAGGCATATCAATTGCGCTCAGAACGGTTGCAGCAATACCTGATTTTTCAAAAAGTTCATGTAAAATTAAGCCATTCATCACGGTTGCAAGCATTCCAATGGTGTCAGCAGTTGGCTGACGTAATCCAAGTTCTTTGCCTGCATGGCCACCGCGAAAAAAATTACCGCCGCCAATAACGATACCAATATAATGTGTTTTTTGTAAGATTTTAATTTGTGTTATAAGATTGTCTATAACGTCTTTATTGACGTATCCATTGGTAGTATTAAAAAGCTCGCCACTAATTTTTAGTATGACTTTTTTCATGACTTTTTTTATCTGCCAATAGCAAAGCGTTTAAACTGAACGATAGAAATCTGCAAGCCTGTTTTTTTAGAAACTTCTTCAAGATGTGCTTTTACCGTTATTTTATCGTTCTTAATAAATACCTGATTTAATAAACAAACTTCTTCATAAAATTTATTCATTTTACCATCGATAATTTTTTCAATAATAGATTCCGGTTTTTTGCTGTCTTGCAATTGCTCACGCGCGAGTGTACGTTCTTTTTCAACAATTACTGGATCAAGCTCTGATGCCTGAACACATAACGGTTTAGTTACTGCTATTTGCATGCAAAGATCTTTTGCTAGAGCCAATAAAGACTCTATTTGAGCTTGCTGAATGGATTTATCAGTCGCAAGTTCAATCATGACGCCAACGGTTGATCCTGGATGAATGTACATGTTAATAAGACCGTTCTGTGCAACAGCAAATCGTGCAAAGCGGCTGATTTTAATTTTTTCGCAAATTTTTGCAATAACTTCGTCAAGAACTTCTTGTAATGACAATGGGCTGTTAATTTGCTTCAGACTCATGAGTTGTGTAACGTCAGTAGGATTATGTTGGGTAACAAGAGCTGCTGCACTCAGTACGAAATTTTTCATAGTTTCAGTATTTGCAGAAAAATCTGTTTCGCATGCAACTTCAACAAGTGCACCGGTTTTATAATCGCCTGCAACAAAACCTTCAATGCGACCGTTATTGGTTTCGTTATCTGCTCGTTTTGCAGCAACGCTTGCACCTTTTTTACGAAGTATTTCTAATGCTTTGTCAAAGTCACCATCGGCTTCTTCTAAAGCTTTTTTACAATCCATCATTCCGATTTGCGTTTGATCTCGCAGTTGTTTAACAAGATCCATGCTCACTTTTATCATGAAAGAAACTCCCAATAGTAAGTCTGAAGTTATGTACAATAAGTTTACCTATTTTATCAAAATTTTAATAAGATACGAGTTTAACCTCTATATTTAAAAAATACAAGTTGAAATAATTATTAGAGCCCCTCATAAAATCTTTGCCTTAGTCTGACAAAACTCTGTGATTTTACAATAAAAACTGTATAATTCTATGATCTTAGCAATAAACACTTTGACAAAAAAGCATGAAAAATTTACGCTAAGAAGCATATTTTAAAGAATTTTGAATTTTGTTAAAAAGTTATAATCTATTCAAAGAGAGCATCTTGTTGATACGAGTGCTAGGAGTTATGTATGCCAACGCCAAAACGTAAGTTATCGAAAAGTAGACGCGATCAAAGATCGGCCAATAAAGGCATTAAGCCAAAAGCAATTACCGGTTGCCAAACCTGTCAGGCACCAATTGCTCCTCACCAAGCATGCAAGTCATGTGGCTATTACAAAGGGGTAAAGGTTTTAAAAACTAAGACTGACCGTATGTATCTTCGTGGACAAGCTCGTGAAGCAAAAGAAGCGAGTTACCGCGCAGCGTACCAAAAATCATCTGATGCTGGTCAAGAATCTACCCAGAAGTAATTTAGTTTGTGATCTTCTTGTGTAAACGATAATAGATTAAGCGGTCACCAGTTTTTTTGCTGATGACCGCTTTTTTTTGAATTATTTTTTAATTGGTATAAAAATTTTATGATAGCACTTGATGTTATGGGTGGCGATTATGCCCCTGGCGCAATTCTAGAAGGCTCATTACGAGCCGCAAAAAAATCAATTCCTGTCATGTTATTTGGTCCTGCAACACTTGTACGTGCAGAACTTGACAAGCTCGACCCTGCGTGGGAAAGCTATTGTTTGAGTGTCAGTGATGCACCTGATATTGTCGCCATGGATGATGAACCTGTTTTAGCGGTACGTAAAAAACCAGATTCTTCGCTGGTCAAAGCTGTTGCCAGTGTTAAAGCGGGCCAATGTGTTACGGTCGTTTCAGCAGGAAATTCTGGTGCTTTAATGGCTGCGGCGACATTTTTGTTGGGACGCCAAGAAGGGATTGAACGACCAGCGATTGCAGGATTAATGCCAAGTTTGAACGGGAATATTTTGATGCTCGATTTAGGTGCAAACACCGACTGTCGACCTCAGTATTTGCTCCAATTTGCACGACTTGGAACTGAGTACGCTCGCAATACGCTTAACATAAATAACCCTCGTGTCGGATTACTATCCAATGGTCATGAAGCAGGCAAAGGTTCGCAACTTGTTAAAGATGCATTTGAATTGTTAACTCAAGACAAAAGTATTAATTTTATTGGCAATGTCGAACCGTATGATCTTTTAGAAAATCGTTCAGATATTATTATCAGTGATGGCTTTGCAGGTAACGTCTTTTTAAAAACCGTGGAAACAACGTTTGAATTGTGCATGAAACTGTTAAAACAGGATATTGGCGAACAACAAGATAATCCTGCTATTCAGATATGGGCTAAGAATTTTTTTACCAAGATATCGGCAAAATTACACCATAAGCGCTTTGGCGGGGCATTTTTACTGGGTGTAAAGGGAAATGTTATTGTTTGTCACGGTAGTTCTGATGCAAAAACGATCGAGCATGCTCTTGTATTTGCTTGGGAGAGTGCTCGTAATCAACAAAAATAAGTAATAAAATAAGTAAATAATACGTAATAAAGGGGAAAGTTTATGAGTATTTCTTATCGAAATGTTTTCTAATAGAATACATGCAAAATTGTCTTTGTGAATACGCCTTTTTCTGGTAATGTAGTTAATATATGTTTAATTGAAATTTATTAAATATAAAATATATAAAACATAAAGGAACATGATGGAATTTTCAAAAAATACGATACTTGAGTCACTGGATAGAGCTCTTGATACCTTAATGAAACATAAAAAACAGACATTAATAGGTATTGGTCTTACCATAAGTTTAGTGATTACCGGTATTGGGTATACCATGTATCGGCAACAAATGCAGGTTAAAGCGCATTCTATGTTTGTCGCTGCGCTTAAAGTATATGAAGCACCTGTCGTCGAAGGGTCGGTAAATAAAAGTGACGTTAAGATGCCAACCCAGTTTGCAACAGAACAAGAAAAATGGAATAAAGTACAAGAAATTTTTAAAGATGCCTATAACAATCACAAAGATGCGGGTATAGCGCCCTACTTTTTGACCTATCAAGCTGATGCATTAGCGCATTTAGGAAAATTTGATGATGCTATTCAAGCGCTCACCAAAGCGATTCACTTAATGAAAAGCCCTGAGCTCAAATCTTTTTATCAAGTGAAATTGGCACTGGTCAAGCTTGATAGCCAAAAGCATCAACAAGAAGGCTTAACTGAATTAAAGAAATATGCCGATGATCAACAAGCGTTTTCAAATGAATGCGCTTTGTACTATATAGGCAATTATTTTTGGTGCAAAAAAGATTTTGTTCAAGCGCGCAACTATTGGCAGCAATTGGTTATTAAATATGGATCGAAAGATACCAAGCTTCAGTCGGGATTTATCGACTTAGCAAAATCGAAATTGCGTTTGATTAGTGCAGACTTTTGAAATTAAAATAAATAAAGAAATTTGATTGAAATTTATGAAAGAAATACGTGTTCGTTTTGCCCCATCACCAACGGGACACTTACATATCGGTGGTATTCGCACTGCTTTATTTAATTGGCTATTTGCGCGTCATACCGGCGGCAAATATTTATTACGCATCGAAGATACTGATATCGTACGATCTAAGCAGGAATATTTAGATTCCCAGCTTGCATCGTTACGTTGGTTGGGACTTGAGCCTGATGAACCTATTGTGTATCAGCTTGCACGATCGCATGAGCACATTACTGCAGCAAAAAAATTGATGGAACAGGGCAAGGCATATCCATGCTTTTGCCCTCCAAAAGATGCTGAGCAGGTTGTTCATGATTTAGATCTTGGCATTGGGAGCAAGTATGATGGGACCTGTCGAGACAAAACGTATACGATAGAAGATTTGAAAAAGCCGCACGCTATTCGCTTTAAGCTTTCACACGATATAGATACGGTTGAATTTGAAGATGTAATTTTGGGTACGATCAAGACCCCTGCAGATCAGATGGATGATTTTATTATCATTCGTCGAGATGGTACGCCGATTTATAATTTTTGTGTGGTTGTTGATGACATTTTTATGCGCATAACGCACGTTATTCGTGGCCAAGATCATGTATCTAATACGCCAAAGCAAGTATTATACTATCATGCACTTGGAGCAAACGTGCCGTTATTTGCCCATATCCCGCTTATCCTTGGTCCTGCTGGGAACAAGTTGAGCAAGCGTGATGCGTCAGTATCAGTTGAAGAGTATCGCGCACAAGGGTTTACGGTTGATGGACTGGCTAATTATTTGATACGTCTTGGCTGGTCACATGGTGATCTTGAAATTTTTACGCGTGAAGAAATTGTCCCCCTGTTTACGCTTGATAGTATTGGTAAAAAGGGTGCGATCTTTGACATAAAAAAATTAGAATGGCTCAACGGGGTCTATATCAGAAAAACAGAGCCAAAGGTTTTGATGGAACAGATTAAAGCCATGAATACAGAATATGCGTTAGATCTTGAAGGTCTATGGACGCAAGAAAAATTATATCAATTGTTACATGAATATAAACAACGTGCGGTAACATTACGTGAAATATATAAAGATATTGTGGCATTTGCTCAACATCCTGAGCTTGACCTATCGTTAATAACAAAGTGGCGGAACGAAAAGACTGTTTTATTAGTTAAAGATTTTTTGCACGTATTACACGATGTTACACTTGATCATGAGCACTTACTTAACGCAGCAAAAACAGTCTGTGACCGACATCAAGAAAAATTGGTCAACCTGGCCCAACCGTTGCGCTTGGCGTTAACCGGTTCGGTAACCAGCCCAGGAGTGTTTGAATTGATTATTATTTTGGGAAGAGAGCATGCAATGAAGAGAATATCAACGTTGCTCGAGCAGTTATAAATATAAATTTGTGAGGTTATAATGCGGGGTTATTCGAAATAATAAGAAGGGTAATTATGAAAATAGGCATGTTATTTCCAGGTCAAGGTGCGCAGCATCTTGCGATGGGCAAAGAGATTTATGATCGTGAACGAATAGTCCAGGAATATTTTGAAGAAGCTTCGACCTGTTTGGATCAAAATTTCGTTCGGCTTTGTTTTGCATCGTCAGAAAAAGAGCTTAAAGAGACCGTTAACGCCCAGACATCTATTTTCTTGCTTGGAGCAGCGTTATATTCATTACTCAAATCAAAATATAATATTACGCCCGATATCGTTGCAGGGCATAGCTCAGGTGAATATGCGGCTATTTTTGCAGCGGGCGGCATGACATTTCCAGATGCATTATATCTTTTAAAAAAGCGTGCATTATTCATGGAAGAAGCTACGTTATCAACCCCGGGATCTATGATTGCGGTCTTAGGTCTTTCCTACGAAAAGCTCAAAGAATTATGCGATAAATACGATGACCCTACCGATATTACCCATGTTGTTGAGATTGTGAACTACAATGCACCAACCCAGTTGGTTATTTCGGGAACAATTCCTGAAATTGAAGCGGTTGCCCAAGAAGCTCGTGCTTTAAAAGCAAAAGTTATACCCCTGAACGTTGCAGGAGCGTTTCATTCACGTTTGATGCGAAATGCAGAACAAAATTTTTCGGCATATATGGTTAAAGTAGACTTTAAAGATATACAGACACCATTAGTAAATAATATCGAAGCAAAAATTGTTATGACCAACGAAGAAATCAAAGACTCACTCGTGCGTCAGATGAGCGCACACGTCTTGTGGTGGCCAGCAATGGAAAAGTTTAAAGACTGTGATCTTATTATTGAAGTTGGACCTGGTAATAAACTTTCAAAGATGTTAAAACGTGAATGGCCAGACAAAGAGATTCTTGCTTTAAATAATACGACTGATCTTGAAACGATTTTGCGTATTCTGGGTAAAGAAGTTATCCCATCTGAATTGGCACTTGATCTTGAAACTGAAATGCAAAGTTTGGCCAGTAAAGTATCAGAAAACGTCGCTAATAGTAATCAGTAATTGGTGCTCGTATTAAATAAATAAAAAAGCGGGTCGGAATTTCCGACCCGCTTTTTTTATTAAACTATTTTATGTAGGTAAATTTTGTGTTACTTGCTGCTTGATTCTTCAGTTACTTTTGTCTTCATGCTCTTTTTCTTACCGTCTTTTTTTTCTCTTTTTTCTACGACGGTTTTTCTTGTACGGCGTTCTTTCACAGCAGTCGAGTGTTTTCTTTTACGCATTGCATCTGATTTTTTTCTCGCCTTCGGACCCCTTTTTCTGCTTTCTTTTTCGTCTTTTTTTGCTGCGCGACGTTCTTTGCGTTCTTGTCTTTTAGTTTCGTTTTCTTCTTCTTTAGCTAGTCTTTCTTCTTTTTTTGCTGCTGACACAGAACCTACTAGCGTTAAACAGAGTGCTGCGAACATGAGATTTTTTAAAAACTTCATACCTAGGTCTCCTTATTTTTTTAGGTATTTGGTGAATAGTGACGTCCTGACAATATCGTCTACTTCTTGAAATTCTAGTTTAATTCTAACAACATTCTTTTTTAAAACGAAAGAATTTTTATAAAAAAGAAAAAAAACCGATTATTACGATATTCGTGCAAGATTTTACAAAATCTAACAATAAAAAAAGCCGGTCAATAAAGACCGGCTTTTTTTTATGAAATAAGTTTCTTAAGTTTGTTAACTTAGAAGCCTATGCCAATTTTTGCACCAACTAACCATTGATCAAGTGCTGCATCATTAGCCCATTCATATGATCCTGTTGCACCAAGCATAAGAGGATAATCCCACTCTTTGAAGATGTAACCAACACCAGCGAAGATCTTGTTGCTGATTTGTGATGGTGTTTGTGCTACACAGGTGTTGAGTGTGCCAAGAGTATTTGGTGTTGTTGAAGGTGTTGTGCCACAAGGGCTGCAAGCAGGTTTGCAAGCAGGTGGGCATGCCAAGAATGCTGTTGTACAACCATCAAAGTCTTGACCTTGTGTTGTTGGAACGGTGCTGCCAGCAAATGGGACGCCACCTAATCGACCCGTAGCAAATCCGCGTGATGCTATACCATAACGATTTGCTGCGATAGAAGAAGCACATCCGGTATCACACGCTGGCTTACATGGTGAACAAGATGATGTAGTAGGACAAGTGGTGGTGCAAGGTGTTGCGCAAGGTGTTTCACAGCAGTTACCTTTCAAGCTAACTTTTTCTCTTGCTCTGAGATACAAGTTGTATCCAAGATCAAGTGACCAACCAGAATTGTTGTATGTTAATGCAGCGATACCATCAAATTGGCTGCCAGGGGTAACATTTACATTTAATGTTGTAATGTTTGCTGCTGGAGTGAGTGCGTATGGAACGGTTGTAATGGTGTTATCACCCAAGAGTCTGTATTGACCCCAGTTAAGAGCTGGAGCGCAATCATCGTCATCACCACATGGTGCGCAAGGATTTGTAGACGCTGTTGTAGCACCATTGATGCCAAGTGTTCTACATTCATCGTTTTTGAACAAGTAACGGTAGTTGAAGATTACAGCAAATTTGAGGTCGCTGTCTTCATTGTTCCAAATACGGAAGAGTGAATCAAGACCGAAACCAAGGCCCCAGTGTTGACCATTACCAACGATTGGTTCAAATACATAGTTACCTTTAGCTTCATTACCAGTTGGGAATGTTACGCCAAGGTTAAGTCCTAGATGGTAGTTTTCTTTATCCAAGAAGTTGTAACCAAGTTTAACGTCGATATCAGCAACGCCTGTTTTGCCGCGTCTACCATCGATTTTAGCTTTTGCCAAAGGAACTTGTTTGTTGTTTATTTGATCTAAACTAACATCTGTACAACCTTTGAAGTAGTTGATAACGCGTTGATTTAATGCTGCATTAGGTGTTGTAACGGTTCCAGAACAAGGATTGCAAGCAGGTGCGCAATCGATCGATAAGCCCATATCGTTTTCAACGTGAACAACGGGTAATGCAACGGTCAAATAAAGACCTTTTACGATTTTTTCTAAATCTTGGTAGTAGTCAAAACGTGCGCCATATGCTTTTTGTTTTGGATCAAAATTTAATATGACTGATTGACCTTGAAGTACACCAATTGCGTCATGCAAGATGTATCCAAGATCCATGTCACAGGTAACCGTAGAAGCGGTACAAGGAGTACCAGGTAATGTAACATCACCACCGACTGGGTTTATTGTTCCTGGACGTTTTGCTTCATAGTTTAAATTGATGGTGCTCTTGTCATTAATACCAAAGTAACGGCCAACGCGATCAGCATTTGTTGATGCTTGATAGAAGCCGGTTACTTGAAAGTTAGCGCCGAATTTATTGTTATCTTTGCGATGTACAAGTTCGTTCCATGTGGTGTACTCCATCGCAAGGTTTACGCCGACAGGACGAGGCATCATGAACGTTTTGTTCGTTTCTGCCTGAAGTTGAGCTGCGCTCACTGTAAGCGCAGTCAATAAAAGACCTTTTAAGATTTTATTCATAACTGCATTCTCCAAAGTATATGATTAAGATTCGATAGTAACGTCACTCACAGCTTGCGAGATCATTTACCTGTGTTAAATAACCTTTTTTAAGATCATCAACGCATTTAAATTTTCGGCTGCTTCCTCCTTTCTCTGAGAAATCAGTTGAACTTTTAATACTCTCCGTTAATGTGTTGACTTCGAGTCTATGTTTGGCTCGCCGCCAGCATTCCAGGCGGCTTTTCGCCAATACAACTTTTTTCAGGTTAGCTGATGTGAAAAACAATAGCAAGTATTTCTGAGTCTTGTATTATTCGTCACGAGCAGCTCTTGTTCTTATCGATATTTTCTATTACTGTTATTAACAGAACCTGTTGAGGTTCAATGCTTGTCTGTTATTTACTTTCTTAGTATTG
>Ga0207111_10009_pt1 | contig 69725 bp, 59 predicted proteins | sample Alteio_BWMinHeat_71_FD_153577 | JGI IMG/M metagenome (GOLD analysis project Ga0207111, IMG submission 153577) | Enriched cells from forest soil in Barre Woods Harvard Forest LTER site, Petersham, Massachusetts, United States -... | ecosystem: Environmental > Terrestrial > Soil > Temperate forest >... | reverse complement strand
AGAGTTAAGTATATAAGTTTTTGTCATGAGATCTCCTTTTTTGACATTAAAAAACTTTGAACTAATTCAAAAATAGCATAAATAAAAAAAAAGAGAGCAAGCATTTTAAGCTTGCTCTCTTTTTTAGTTTGTGTGACAAAATTTTCGAAAAATTAAAAATTTATGCTACAACGGGAAGACAGGTGATGTTTGTAAGATTGTTGGAATACATGATTTCCAAGAAAACATCACCAACATAGGTAAAATTGTGATCAAGAGCCAAATTTAAGAGTATATCTGGATTTTGATCGTACAGGTCACCGCTTCGTTGAGCTGTCAACACAACATTGCCGCCGCAATCTTCGCCAGATCTACAGTTTACAGCGTTAGAAAGTATGCAGATTGATGTGTTTCCTGTGTAAGGGTCTGGTGAAACGGCAACTTCTTCGGTAAATGCGATACTGAAGCACTCGTCATAGCAGTTGGTACCATATCCTATGAAATGAATTCTAACAGCGACAGGTGATGATGTAGGGCAATCGTATATATTACTTGCAAACTGAAGTGCTAATACGCTCAATGGTGTCTCAGTTAATGTCACGTCAGGAATCGTTACAAAACGATGGCCAGTAATATCGACTCCACCACTGAATTGTGTGAAAGCGCAAAGACGGTCATCAGCAACACATGCTCCGCCGACAACTCTTACTGGGTCAATATTGTTTGTAAGAAGACCACTGGTTGGTTGAATTGCAACATTGCTTGGTACACAGAATTGTCCTGAGAAGCTGCTCAAAGTTCCTGTTACCGTTAGGTCTCCTGCAACGCTTACGTTACCACAGAAAGCGGTTGTTCCTGTTGGATCTGGATAATAGTTATCAGCATTTAAGGCGTTAAGCTTTGTACCTGCTGGAAGAGGACTGAAAGCACCATTGCTTGGGTTAGGAGTTCCGCCTATTTTCCAAGGACAAATCTTATTGCTCAGTATGGTTCCACCAGATACGAGTTTGCCATAGTCGACTGTTTTTTTATTGGGGAGATAAGCAGGAATACTACCTGGACCTGTAGCAGGGGTAAAATTAGTATTAAGCGTAGAAACAAGTATGGTTCCTTGGATACCAGGAGAAATAGTAGGTGATATAACTTTTATTGCTTCATCGGTAGCTTGTTCGACTTTTTGCTGATCAGCTTTTTTCTTTGCCGCAGACACCGAAAATAATGCACAGCTGTTGACCAAAGCAAGAACGAGAAACGCCTTGCTGACAGCGTTAAGTATATAAGTTTTTGTCATGAGAACTCCTTTTTTGACATTAAAAAAACTTCGAATTATTTAAAATAATATAAAACATGTTATTGCATAAATCCTCCGTATAAAACAATAAAAAAAATTTTCTCTATAAAAATCTTACTGGAAAATAATAAATAAAAAAGAGTAAAAAGATCAATGCTTCTGATTATTTTAGCCACGCCAATGTTGTTTGACATACGTTAGCCGTTTTTTTTATGCGAAAAGAATGAAAGTTTGGTGAGCACATTGTGCACAAATTCATGCTCATATCAATTTGATCTGGCTTAATACCTAAACCAATAAGTTGTAGTTTATTTATTAATGGATTATCAAAAAATAACTTATTATCTCGTTGTTCGATAAGTGACGATTTAAAAGAACATTTTTCTAAATGAGTGAGAAAATCGGGCTGAACTTCGTAACAGCATTTTTTTGCAGACGGCCCAAAAAAGATTTTTAGGTCTTGCGGTTTGAAAAATACTCGAGAAAGCATCGCTTCAATAACTTTTATTGAGATTTCTGCAACTGAACCTTTCCAACCTGCATGAGCAATAGCGATAATATTATTTTTAGTATCATAAATAATAACAGGCAGGCAATCGGCAGTTAAAACGCCAATACCAACTCTAGGTTGGTCTGTAATCAGAAAGTCGCCGTCTCGTTCAAAAAGTATAACAGGTTCGTTAAGTACCGTATTTTTATCAATAAAAAAGCCTGTTGCGCTATGGGTTTGATGGTCAAGAACAAGATTTTTAAGTGCCAAGCTTTTGCATAATTCTTGGCATGAATCTTTAAATTCTGGCGCTTGGTGTGCGACGGTACAATTAGTTGCATCGCCGAAGAAAATCGAAAAAGAATGTTCTTTATGTAAGACCATGAGACTTTTCTTTCTATTAATATTTTGCTTAATCTTAAAAAGCCGTTCGCCCCGATGGAGCGAGTTTTACGAGCGAGTAGAGGGGTGCGATGGCGCTCTATTTTGTTTATCTTGCACAAGACATAAGCCCTGTGAAGTGTTACAAATAAAACCTTCTTGGTCCAGATCGGAGATAATTTTTAGCACTCTTTGCTCTTCTTTTGCAAGCATATCTATAATCTGGGAGATAGTAAGTTGATGGTAATCCAGTAATAATTGTAAGATTTTTCCCCGGATCTGGCGATCTGAGCCTTCAAATTTTGATTGTTTCGTATAATGACTACTTAATCGGCTAAGATTTCCAACCTGTTTTTTTAATAACACACCGTAGTCCATAAGCGCATAATACCAGGCTCTTGGGTTATCCTGATCAACAGTTTTTTCGACTAATGGCAAAATCTCTTTATCGTGTATGAGTATACGTTTATTGATTTTATCGTAAAAGAAAAAATAAATAAAAACGGTTCTAATATTGGTTTCGATAAATACCGTTGGACTATTAAATGCAAATCCAACAATCGAGCTTGCCGTTGCACGTCCAATGCCCGGAAACGTCGCCAGCGTATCGACAGAATTGGGCAAAACCCCATTAAACTCTGTCATAACTTTTTGTGCAACTTTTTGAAGCGCAATTGCCCGACGATTATACCCAAGCCCTTTCCATGTACGTAAAAGTTGCTCAAATGGCGCGTTAGCTAACGCTTTAAAGTCTGGAAATATATCTATAAAAAGCTCAAATTTTGAAATAACACGATCGGTTTGTGTTTGTTGCAACATGATTTCTGAGACTACTATATGATATGGCGTAATATTTTGCCGCCATGAGAATACACGGCCATTTTTACGATAATAATTTTTTATAATGTCTTGAAAAGCCAGAAGTGTCTTTTGCCCAGTTCCCTCGGCTTTGAGTAATTTATAAAATTCCTGAATATTATTATTATCGTCAAATATAGTTAGATTGTTTTTCATGGAGCTATTTTACGTGAAAAATAACCAAAAAAATAGGGGCGACATCTCGCCCCTATTTTTTATATGGGTTGAACAAGTTAGTGTGCCCCTCACGCCGTTCGCCCCGATGGAGCGAGTTTTACGAGCGAGTAGAGGGGTGCGACGGCATTCAAAAGTTACTCATGCTGTGTATGAGCCTGCTTATTTTGAGCATCTTGCTCAGCTTTTTTACGTAAAAATGTTGGCGTATCAAGATCGCTAAAATCAAGATCGATAGCATCGTTATTATTCTCGAACCCCGATGTTGCATAAAGCTTTTTTTCTTGAGCTACATCTACAGAAGAAGCCTGAGAAGAAGCTTGAGGTGTGTGAGCTTTTACGTGATCTACGCTTTGATCTTTTTGATCGTGATGAGCTACAGGTGCTGTATGATTTTGATACATAATATCGTTAATTTGAATATTATGCTTTGGCCCAACTTTTTTTTCTTCAAAAGTTTCAGCTTTTTCAGGTCTTTCTAATATCGAAGCAGCAAATGTTTTTGCTTCTGCGGGTGTGTGTTCAAACCCTGTTGCGATAACCGTAACCATGATATCTTCATTCATACTGTCATCTATTACCGACCCCAAAATAATATTGGCATCTTGGCTGACCATTTCATAAACCATTGAAGCAGCTTCGTTAATTTCTTGTAATCCAAGATCATGATTACCGGTAATATTTAACAAGACCCCTTTAGCGCCCTTGATACTTACGTTTTCAAGTAATGGCGAACTAATTGCGTTAATTGCCGCTTGACGAGCGCGATCATTACCGCGAGCAATCCCAGTCCCCATAATTGCCATGCCCATGTCTTTCATGATTGCTTTGACGTCAGCAAAGTCAACGTTAATATGCCCAGTTTTTGTTATGATATCTGAGATGCCCTTGATAGCCTGTTTTAAAATATTATTTGAAAGAGCAAATGCATTCAGCATTGATATTTTTGGGTCAACCAAATCAAGTAATTTTTGATTTGGTACAACGATAAGTGTGTCGACAGCATCTTGTAAATTTTTTGCCGCCTCTTCAGCATGTTTTAGTCGTCGTTTGCCTTCAAATGCAAAAGGTTTTGTTACGATTGCAACTGTTAAAATTCCAAGCTCTTTGGCTGCACTTGCAATAACCGGAAGAGCTCCCGATCCCGTTCCACCTCCCAACCCTGCCGTTAAGAATAGAATATCGGTATTATCAAGATGATCGATAATTTTGTCTAAATCTTCTTCTGCTGCTCGACGACCGATTTCTGGATTTGATCCAGCGCCAAGCCCCTTGGTGACTTTTGCTCCTAATTTAATTTTAACATTTGCAGGTGAAGCGTTCAGTGCTTGAGCATCGGTGTTTGCCACAATAAATTCGACGTTTTCAAGATCACGCCCTTCAATCATACTGTTAACAGCATTTCCACCAGCACCGCCAACTCCAATAACTTTCAAACACGCGCCTGCAACAGGTTGTTGTTGTTTTTCAGATTCATCAAAGCTTAGTTCTAGCATACTCTTCTCCTTTCTTTTATTTCACCGGGTTATTTTAAGTTGTGAGTATAAACGCAAGTAAAAAAGCTCACTACGTCATCCCCGGCTTGACCGGGGATCCAGGCAAAACCCACGTTTTTTGCTTTCTTTTTATTATTAGATTTCGTTATCTGTAACGTAAATGATCTAAAAAAAATCATACATCCACGATTTCATGCGTTTAAAGACCCTCGAAAATGCTGGATCGTCTGCATTAGTTTCAATACCATGATTTCGGTTACCTATTGCATAGACCAAGAGTCCGTATGCTGTTGCGTAAATTGGGCTTTTTAATAAATCTGGAATCATATCTTGATCGGGTCCAAGATGAGATTCTGGTGAGCCAATGCGTACCGGTAGGTCAAGTTTTTCGTGTGCAAGATCTTTAATTCCCGCGAGTAATGCTCCTCCGCCGGTCAATACAAGCCCGGCAGGCATGAATGCTTTTAAGCGAAATTCGTTTATCTCATCACTAAAGAGATCAAAAATTTCTTCTGCTCGAAAGTGTAAAATTTCAGATAACGAATCGATAGCGATTGTTTTTATACCACCATCGTAACCAAGTGGGACGTCTACATAGCTTTTTAGTTGCTGAAAATTATGATACTGGTGCACTGAACCGTAGCGACGTTTAAGATCTTCAGCGCTGCTTAATGGGATACCTAAGCCAACGGCAAGGTCATTGGTAAAGTGATTACCTGCGATGGGTAAAACTTTTGAATGCCTAATTCTCCCATCTTTATAAATTGCAAAGTCTGAAGTACCGCCGCCGATATCGATAATACCAACCCCAAGTTCTCGTTCAGTTTGGGTAAGTACTGCATCGGCTGACGCAATTTGTTCAAGTACGATATCTGAAGGGTTAACGCCGGCAAGTTCACAGCATTTTATAATATTTTGTGCTGAAGCGACAGCTCCTGTCACGATATGTACTTGCGCTTCAAGCCGTACCCCGTACATGCCAAGAGAGTCAAAAACATATTCTTGCCCGTCAACACGAAAATACTGAGGTAATACGTGCAATATATACTGATCTTTTGGTAATGGAATCGCTTTTGCAGCTTCAATAACACGGTCGATATCGCGTTGCGTTACTTCTTTGCTTTTTATAGCAACAACTCCGGTTGAATTAAACGATTTAATATGTCCACCTGATATACCAACGCATGCCGATTCTATTGCGCATCCCGCCATTGATTGCGCTTCTTTTAAAGCAGCTTTAATCGATTCAACGGTTGTTGCGATATTTACAACAACCCCTTTTTTCAGTCCATACGATGGGTGTTGTCCAATGCCGAGTATTTCAAGCCTTCCCTTAGAATCTACGGTAGCAATCAGTACGACAATCTTTGTCGTCCCAATATCGATTGCGGCAATGCGGCCACCTGCAAGTAATTTTTTCATTTCCCCGTCCCCCGTCTTAAAGTATCATAAATTTTAACTACAATGCGCCCATCAAAGCGCATGTCAAAATAAATTAATGGTTTCTTTGTTTGTAATATTTTTTGCGTGAGCATATTTTTTCTATACAAGTCTGAGACAATTTTATTTATCGATTCGAATTTATGGTCATCAAAAAAGCTTTGTTCATCGGTAATAATCTTGCATAAAAACAAGCTTTTTTTCGGAGAAAGTTCAATACGATTTGATTTGTGATACGTAATAAAAAATTGATCCCACCTGTTTTTTGGGATTTTACTAATAAATTCGAATAAAAGCTTAGAGATCTTATGTTTATTCTTCTTATTTTTCAATAACTTTTCGTTAATCGTTATATTTTCAAGTACATCGAGATTTTTATTATCTTTAAAGTATTCACGTTTAAATAATTCTCGTTTTGTGCCCAAAATATATACATTATTTACAAGACACAATGGTTGGGTGCCGATAATCTTAAGATGTAACGTGTTGGGGACCCGATATTGCCAGTCAATTGACGTGATTATAGTAAATTTTTCTTTTAAATCGTGACGAAACGCTTGTTGATCAAAAGAAAGTAGGCTTTCTTGGCCTGTTTTTGCCGAAATAAACGACGTAATATTTTTTGCAAGCTCAGCCGAATAAATATGTTCCATATCAAATGTTATGGTTTCAATTTTAAAGCCTTTAGCAATATTTTTATTAAAAAAGCTTCTTACCTGATTACATAACGTAAATAAAACCGGAACCAAGAGTCCGAGCATGATAACTCTGATGAAGATCTTCTTTTTTGTTATGGGCTTCAGCTTTTCTTTGAGCATCATTGCTCAACTCCCTATTTTTTAATTGTACAAATTAAAAAATATAAATATACGTTATGTTCCTTATTGATAAATAACAAAATACAAAATGAAAAAGCAAATTTTGGTTTTCTTATTTTGTTTTTTGGTTTTGAATATAATTCTTGAATTAGGTTTAATAGGTTCTTGTTTTTTGCTCAATATATTGTATATCTTCACCATAGTTCTAGGTGAAAATACGTGAAATCGAGAAAAGAAATCCGGAGAAATTAATGAAGAAAACTATCCTGACATTTTTGCTTATTCTTTTGACCAACCACAATGTGATGGCGATGGAGCCAAAAGTTTCGGGAAACTGTCAAAAATGCAACAAGCTTTTGGATAATAAAAAGGCTATCATTGTTACCCTACCCTGTACATCGAAACATCAGTTTCATTTCAAATGTATTCAAAGCGATATGGAAGCAGAAAGCCCTGTTTGCCCAAAATGTAAGCAAGGAGTAAAACAAGAAGATATTATCATTCATGTTGCAGAAGGCATAAAAACTTTTAAACCATCTACCGATGATTGTACGATTTGTATTGAGCAATTGAATCCGTTCAAACAAAAAATTGCGGTTCTTAATTGTTCTGCTCATGATAAATTTCATTTTACATGTATAAGCGAAGCTTTGAAAACAAAAACAATGGTAAGTAGCACATCGCTTATTCAAGTTAGAAAACAAATGCTTGCCCGACGCAAATATCCTCGAATCTCCGGTCAATCCGATTACCAATACATGGCATATATTGCAAATCAAATGTCTCAGATAACAGAACAACAATATGAAGAGGAACAAAAAAAATGGGAGGAGGCAGAGATTGATCAAGAAGAAAGAGATAAACAGCTCTTTGATGCTTCATACGAATGGCAAAGAACGACAACAAAGCAATTATGTCCAAATTGTAACTTTCTAGGACCAACAATTGCGTATGAAATTGGAAGTGAGAAAAAAACCCCTGAAGAGATAAACCAAGAGCTTTTTAATGCATGTAAAACCGGTCAAGTTCTTGCTGTTAGAGACATTATCAAGCAAAATCCGAAGTACATTAATCACAAATTTACTGGTATACAAGAATCGGGAGGTTTTTTTAATGGATCAACGCCCCTTTTTGTAGCATCGGCAGTAAGTCCTGCCCAAGAAGAAGTGGTACATTTCTTGCTTGAACCAACAGAAGAAGATGGGAAAACAGAGCTTAAACTTGCAGAAAAAGCCACGATTAATTTTGTTAATCAATATAACATGACACCATTATTTCAAGTTGCACGTAGTGGCAATGTCGTTATTTTTGATCTTTTACTCAAACATATGACCCCTTCTGAAAGAAAAGAAGCTTTAACACTACGTTCAACATCATCCAATACTTTCGACTATACCGTGTACCACCGAGCAATACTTGCAGGACAACCCAATTTTGTAAAAAAATTAATTCCCTACTATGAATCAAAAGACCCAGACCTTCAACAAATTCTCAACGAGAGAATCCAAGGGCGTATGCCTGCTGAACTTGCATGGGTAAGTGATGAATTTTCTTCTGTTCCCCGAAAAATAGAAACTATTATTGTGTTATTAGAACATGGAATAACCACATTTAAAAAGCCAATGAATCAAGAAGCACTCAAAACAGTTGCTGGAATGGTAGGTCTAACGCCCCAAGAAAAAGAAATGGTAAAAAAATTTGCTCAATTAGTCATCGAAAAAACAATGGATGCTGATCAAAAAAAAGCGTTCGTTCAGGATGCCATGAAATCTGACAAATTAGTTCCGCTCTTGGATAATGCGACAAAAATTTTCGATGAAATAAAAATCCCACTCGAGACAATCAATAACAAGCAAAAAACTCTTCTTCATCAAGCAGTAGATAATAAGTGCTTAAATCTTCTGAGAAAACTACTCGCGATTAAACTAAATCTGGATAATGCAAAATTTGCACAAGTACTCAATGCAAAAGATTCTCATCACTTTACGGCACTTGACCTGGCATGGCGGAGATGGTTGGTATCCTATTATCCAGAAGTTATGGAACCCATGATGGATGCTTTAATCGATGCCGGAGCTAACGTTATGAGTGAAGCGTTGTGTAGTGCTGGCATGGGATCGCACAGAGATCCCTTTACCTATGCAATTGGCGAAAAAAAAGAAAAAATTGCGCTCATTCTTCTCAATAACGAAAAAATCAAAAAACGAGTTACGGAGTCTGACGATGATTTAAAAGAAGCCAAAGCTAATGGCTTGAATTCAGTCGTTGCAAAAATAAACAGTCTTTCCGCTGCATCAACACCGCCTCATGATCTCATTCCGGCACTTACAAAATTGAAAGAAAGTTTGAAAACTTTAGCAGGTGCCTTAGAAGATCAGGTGTCTTAGAAGATATGCTTTAATAAAAAAAGGGCTTTCAAAAGCCCTTTTTTTATGGTTTTTATTTCAGATACCCAGCCTGACATGGGCCTTCAGTCTCAAAGCCCTCATCTTTCCATCCCTTCATACCATCTTCAAAAGCACGCACTTTAAAGCCCATACTATTCAGAATTTTAAAAGCCTCTTTGCTTGCATGACACATTTTTGAGGCGCAATAGACAACATAATCTTTAGATTTATCAAGCGATTTTGCTGTATCTTTCAGGTTTTCGTAATCATAATTTACAGAGTCTGGAATTTTGCAATCATCATAAGTTTCTTTATCTAAGACGTTTATAACAACAAGATTATCGTTATCTTCCATTTCTTGCTTTAACTCTTGTGCACTAATCAGTTTTATCTCGACATTCTTCTCACCACCTGAACAACACTTTTTGCATTTTGTTTTGTAAAAATATACAGCGCCACCGCCAACAAGAACGGCAAGAACAAAATACATGATATGAGATTTCATAAGAGCTCCTTTATATATATATTTATTTTGGTTTTAATGCTTTTTTTAACTGCGTTAATTTTGTAGCTAAGTTTTGTAGTGCTGTAATAAGAGGGCCCGTAGAATCTTTAGGTTTTTTTCCCTGCTTTTTTTTCTAATAAATCTTTAATTTTTTCATAATTTACTTTTTTTTGTTGAAGTATTGGTGTTGCAGGGTTTTGCATTTGCTCGAAGCTTAAAGCATAATTTACAAATTCAAGAGGGGTGCGACCGCCACTTTCAAGTGTTAACGATGGGGTAATTGAATCAAGACTTAACAGGTATTCAACAACAGGAATCGATACCTTTTGTATAGCAAGAAATAAAGGAGTCTGCCCATCACCATTTTGAGCATTAACATTTGCTCCTAAATTAACCAACAATTGTGCGACTTGTAGGCTATTTTCAATAACAGTGACATGAAGAAGCGTTACTTGTTTGTGTGTTTTATAATCAAACGTAAGATTAATATTTTTTTTAATAAAATCTTTATACTCAGGCTTTTTTTGAAGAAGCTCTTCGATTTTATCTTCAGCAATTACATAGGCGATGTATCCCAAAGAAGGCAATTTTAGCTGTTCTTCAAATTTTGCTTCTAATTTATTTGATTCTTTTGAAAGCTCAGTATCAAATTGCCAACAAGCTTCAGAGGGAGAAGAATTGTTTTTTTCGAAAATATAGGGACGAAAAATAGTTTCTTTTTCTTCTCCTTCAAATCTGCTAATACAGATCAAAAAATGATCTCTATTATAGGTGTTCATGGCACCCACAGCCGTGCTAGCATCTCCACCACTTGGCTGAGGAAATGTCTCTAAAGTATGGTGAGAATGCCATCCTCCAAGATGTTCATACCCGGACACCATAAAAAGAGTTCCAGAATATATTAAATAAGCTGCATCATCATAAAAAGAGACTGATGTTGCCTTCATCAATGGGCCGGTTCCCATGACAAATTCAATAACAGGTAACTCGTTTTCCCATTTCCCATAAACGTTTCCACCGGTTTCTTGGCCCTTCCCTTTTGTTTGATTCATAAATCCAACCATTTTCTCATATTGCTCTATGCTTATTTTTGCGTATCTTTTTACCTCGGCAGCTTCGAGAAGATATGAAATTCTACGAGTACTTGATGGATGCTTTTGTTCTTTAATGAGTGTTGCTGCAGGAATAACTTGACGAGGCTTTTTCTCGTTAGCATCTTTTATATTTGCGTCTGCTCCATAAGCAACCAGAAGTTGAGCTGCAGCAAGATTTTCTTTATATGCAGCAACGTGAAGCAAAGTACCATTTTTTATAGATCCCGGTATGATTATTTGTTTAAAATTTAAAATATCTTTAAAGCTCGGATCAGATTTTAATTTTGATGCTAATTCAGAAATTTTATTCTTATTGATGAGTGTGAAAAGCTCATTGATTTTTGCATTCATCCCATATCCGGTTCTCGGCACCAAAGTAATCATCAAAATAATTACTATTTTTGCAATAAGCTTCTTCATATCCTGATCTCTTTCTCATTTAAAAATCATTCAATTGATGTTTGGAATTAAGTTATTGTACGCTACCAAAAAGTTTGTTGGTTTTACAAGAAAGGGTCTTATGACTATGTTTTTTATGCAGGTGGCTGCGTTACTCGCCGTATATCTGAGTGCGATGGTCTTACTTATATATATGAAAAAAGATATAAGTATCGCCAATTTTGCATGGGGTGGGGGTGTTTTGGTTCTGACGTTATACACTTTTTTTTCTTCAGGAACCTATGATCAGCGAGAAGTATTAGTTACATCGTTAATAACACTCTGGGCTGTGCGCATGATCGTACATTTATATTGTCGCTATACCGGAAAAGACCCGCGATTTACGACATGGAGAACTGAAGGCGGATCCAAGGCTCTTGCGGTTCATATATTCTATATTTTTGGCCCGCAATTATTATTGTTATTAATCATGTCGGTCCCATCGATTATTGTAAATAGTGGCGTGCAACCCAATCTTGAATTATTAGATTTTATTGGTCTTGGACTATGGGTAATTGGCTTTTGCTGTGAAGCGCTTGGCGATTATCAACTGTATATGTTTACGAAGAACCCAAGTAATAGTCATAAAATTATGAGATATGGCTTATGGCGTTATACAAGACATCCGAACTATTTTGGTGAAGTTGTTATGTGGTGGGGGATGTTTTTAATAGCCTATTCTGCACCCGGCGGAATTTTTGCATTAATCAGCCCTGTTACGATTACTATTTTATTATTATTTGTTACCGGTATCCCATTAGTCGAACGAGCACTTGAAAATAACCCAGAATTTCAGGAATATAAACGTAAAACCAGCGCTTTTTTTCCATGGTTTCCTGGGAAGTAGCACATTGAGTTCATGGATTCGATACGATTGCTTCGCAATCACTCACCACGAACGGGATATAAATATCTCGTGAATTCTTGACTCTGTTTATGTGCCTGTGGTACAGAAAACAAGAAGCACCCGTATTTTTAATATAAATAAGTAAAATATAGGAGATCGTAATGAACGTACAAAAATTAGTGAGCACGTGGTGGACGCTGCGAGTTACTTACGGATTATTATTTGTTGTTGCAGGGTTGGATAAATTTACCAATCTGGTAACAATGTGGGAAAAATATTTGAGCCCAATGGTCATAGAATACTTACCGCTTGAAATTGCTAAAATTATGATGGGTATCGCTGGTATTGAGATTTTAATTGGGGCAGTAATTTTGTTAGGTTGTGCTCGTCTTGGTGGATATCTTGCAATGTTCTGGTTGTTGATAATATCTCTTAACTTATTATCTACAGGTATGTATTTTGACATTGCAGTACGTGATATCGTCATGGCTGTTGGAGCGTTAACACTTGCTCGTTTGACGTCGTTAAAAAACGAAGCAGTTAAGGGCATTTAAGAATATAAAAGAAATTAGGGTGCAATTACAATAAAAAAAGCCAGGATTTAAATCCTGGCTTTTTTTTCTGGGGCTTAACAAGTAAGTTTTGCCTGGATCCCCGTTCAAGCCGGGGATGACGTCTGAGCAAGCCGTTCGTCCCGATGGAGCGAGTTTACGAGTGAGTAGAGGGATACGACGGCTCTCAAATAAATTTATAACGTTTTCATGTCAGACGAAATCAAAAATAACAAAATCCCTGCAGCAACTGACGCGTTATACGAAATATCAGTTGTTTTTTGCGGCAGCGTGATAGCAGTTCCTAAAGCACTAATATCTTTCGATATTCCCGTTGCTTCGTTGCCGATTACCAAACAAGCAGGTTTTTTATACTCGACCGTGCGAGCATCTTTACCACTCAGCATTGCCATGTAAAAGTTATATCCAGCTTTTTTCAGGTCGAGAATAGCATGTTTAAGTGACGCAGCAATATAGATATCAAGATGTTCTGCAAGTCCTGCCGATGCTTTAAAAGCCGCAGCTGTTAGCGGCGCTGACTGACTTTTACAAAGCACAACACCTGTTACACCGGTACAGTAACTTGAGCGTAAAATTGCGCCTAAGTTTCTGACATCGTGAATTGAATCGAGCAATAAAATTAATGGTTTTTTTGCAGGATCAAATATCTTTTGAACAAACTTAAATGGCGAAACTAATGCGATAATGCCCATGTGTTCGTTACTACCAGCCATGCGGTCAAGTACGTCTTTAGTAACGTAAGAAACTTTTACCTGATCTTTTTCTTTTGACATGTATTGTTTAACACGCAGAAAAGATTTAGGTTCTGGCTTGCTGGTATACAGTGCCAAAAGTCGGCGCCGCTTTGCTTTAAGCATTTCGATAATAGGGTGAGCACCATAGATCATTTCATAGGGGACATTAAGGTCTTTTTTTGCCATTGTTTATTTCTCGTTTTGTCACCCTGAACTTGATTCAGGGTCCATTCCAAATTATATAATTCCAAAAGAGTCTATACCAATTCTTTTTTATGCGCAAAAAAGCTTAAAGATTACATTATAGCTTATTGTATAGTGCATGGCTTACCGTCTTCGTCTTGGGCTTTATTTTTACGTTTTTTAGATTCTATTTTTCGTTTCTTTGTCGGAGGGGTGTAATCTTCAGTGTCGTCGTCTTCTTCTTCATCTTCTTCTTCATTATTATTATTATCTTCTGTGCCTTCTTCTTGTTCTTCTTCAGCCTCAGGGGTGTAATCAGTGTCATCTTCTTCATTATCTTGAGCATATTCTTCTTGTTCTTCTTCAGATGGCTTTTTACGTTTTTTAGAAGCTTTACCAGTCTTTTTAGAATCTTTATCTGGCGCCTGATCCATACCATTTGATTCAGTTTTATCTGGCACTTGAGATTCAATAATTTTAAATACTGTTTTTTCATACTTTCCTGCAAGTCTTATAATGCAAAATCCTTCATGCATTAAGCCTCGACCTTCAGCAGCAGTGCTCATCGTAATAATTGGAGCATGTGTTCCATTGCATAAGCTGATCCAATTATTTTTATTTTGGTTTTGAGGAACAACATGTTTCCAGTCGTAGGGACCATGAGGGTAATTCTCATCAATGTGCTCCGCAGGAAGATTTGCTGCGTCTTGACTATCACGAAATAGCAGTTTACCGCAAGTGCCTTGGTCTTGATGTCCGCGAGCAAAATAGCCTAAACAGACGTTAAGTTTATGAAATTTTTTATTTTGAGTTACTTGTAAAAAAGCAGCTGTTGCGGGTACATCTGCAATATGGCCTTTGCCATACTCACCACCACCACGCTTCATATTTTGTATAATAGTCCCAGCATCAGCATTATTATCATGTTCCTGACAAAAATCAGACCAATTGTAACCATCAAACCAATGTGTGTTATTCTTGGGATCTGATTCGAGCATGTTTTCTGCTGTGATAATGTCATTAACTCCTAATTCTACAAAGAGTTCGTTATCTATAGCATCAAGAAGCTCATACGTCGCTGTTTTTGAAGCGAGAAGCGGTAATAGATTATGCTCGGGTGCCAGCCCGCCATGACAAAATTGACCATAGACGCGCAAGCCATTTTGATTTGTTCCAGAATAGACAAAGAGTGCGAATGGGAGTAGCTCATACAGGGCACAAAATGCATTAAAGAGATTTTCAGAATTGTATTTGAACGTAATTTCATTAAAAAAACCATAGAATTGGCAGATGCTCATTTCTTCATGGTTTCCGCGGAGCAGGTGCACCAGGTCCCAATTTGCAAGCTTGAGTGTAAGTAATAATGCCCAAACTTCAACACCATAGCGGCCTCGATCAACAAAATCACCGGTAAAGACGATTGAGCAACCAGGTTTGATGATTTCAAATTGATCGTTAATAATTCCTGTTCTTTTCCATGTTAATAAAGTTCTTACCAAAGAATGCACGCTGCTATGAATATCACCAACGGTATATACTTCATGTGGATGTTTTAAATCAAGATCAAGTTTTTGAACAAATGGAAGTGCATGACTTTCAGGGGTAGTCTTTGGAAACTTTTTAAAAAGATCAGCAGAAGGTGCTGTTTTAAGCCAATGTCGGTCATTGAAAAAGCCGGTGCTTTGTTTACGTTTAACAAACTCAGTAATAAGTGACATTATATCTTCTTGTGAGATAAGGGCAGGGTGGTAGGGGTTTTTATCTTCAGGTTTTACCTCACCCCTGTATTCAGGAGTTGTCGAGCAAAGTCTTGCAAAGCCATTAAGCGAGTGTAAAGCTTTTTTTGCGTTAGTTTTTTCGTGCGGCTTTTTAGCTTCTTTTTTTTCGTCTTTGCCATCGGGTAATTTTCCAATAAGCTTAGCTGACATGCCCTCTTTTACTGCCCTGGGTGTTTCGACTAAAACGTTATAGAGTGCTTTTTCTATGCGCACTATTTGCCCATAGCGAAAACTTTCATCACTTCTTTCAACGATGACTATTTCACCGATTTTAAAAGTATTATTTGCATCAAAAGATGCACGTGAAAGTTCTTCGCTTGCATCAGTATTAATTTCGCGACTAATTTCGTGATTAATTTCACGTTTTTTCTTTTTCATTGCAGCAAGATCACAAGCAAACAAGAAACTGAAAACAGTAACGACGGGAATAATTGTTCTTATTTTTTTCATAAAAACCTCCATAAATCTATTTATTTCTAATAGTAACAATTTTAACATATTAGAAGAGCGTTGTAAAACGGGTATACCCCATAATTTCTCGATATAATTCACAGAAAAAATATACCGTTTATACTGTGCTTAATTAATTATCGAGAGAGAAAAAAATAAGATTATTTTGAGGAAAAAAATGTACATAGTCGAAGGCAATACCGGCGTTGGTAAATCAAGTTTTTTAACGCTCATGGCGCAATATTGCCCAGAAATAGCAGTTATACACGAACCGGTTGAAAACTGGTCAGGAGAGTTTTCGGGCAAATCGCTTTTAGAAAACTTTTATAAAGATCCCAAACGTTGGGCATATACGATGGAAACTATGACGATGTTTTCCCGTGTTAAAGAACATGTGCGTGAACAACAATCGTTAAATGTAAATAGATTAATGGAGCGTTCTATATACTCTGGCCATTACTGTTTTGCCAAAAACGGGCATGCGCACGGTTTTTTCACACCACTTGAATGGGAGATTTATTCTCAGTGGGTTGATTATTTGATTACCAAAGAGTGCAAAGCCCCTCGAGGATTTATTTATCTTCAGGCAACACCTGAAGTTTGTTTCAAGCGCCTGCGCAAACGTAATCGGTCAGGTGAAGAGAGTGTCGAGCTTGAGTATATGAAACAGATTCATGATTGGCATGAAAAATTATTAATCGATAAACAAGATATTCCTGAAAATCTCAAACAAGTTCCGGTGCTTGTACTTGATTGCAATCAAGATTTTATTGAAAATCATGATCGCATGCAGAAATTTGCTCAGCACGTGCGCGATTTTTTGCTACAAACACAGCAGACAATACCTCACAGCAAAAGCGCAGAGCTTTCGACTGCCGTTCGTCCCGATAGATCCAGCCTACGCTAAAGCTTCGGCGGACGGGCCGCCTGCCCGCCATAGCCACCTGGGCGACGGCGGGAGTAGAGGGATACGAACGCGATAATTTTTTACTTTTGCAGTGCAGCGCTTAATTTCTTGAGATTATCTTTGAGTTTTCCAAGCGCAACGGTTAAGTCTAAAACCGGAGATTTTCCAGGCATTTCTACTACTTCTTCTTTACATTGAACGGCGACTAAACTTTGGGCATATGTTTTAAATGTGCTAGGAAGAATAGGATCATCAGCAGGAAATTCAGAGAAATTTAAAGATAATTTTTTGCCTACGTAACTCCAATTAACATAGTTTCCATTTCTGTCAGGATCTAACTCAAGAAAGTACGGTTTTAAACGCCATAGGTTATAATTTTCTGCAGTTGTTAAAATGCTGTAACAATCGTGCGGGACGCCTTGGGATTCAGTTGCTGATGTAAAAGTAAAAACAGGAGGATATTTATAGATTAAAAACCCATCTTCATGTTTATCATCTTGTACAACTTTATCCCAACGATAAGGGCCTCTTGCATAACCCACATAATAACCTTTCGGATAGCTAGAGCTGGGTATTTTTTCATCAAAAAACATTTTAAATCCAAAATCTTTATCTTGATGTCCACGAAAAAAAGCCTTAATCATGTTGTTGGCCTGTAAATATTTTCTTGTAGCAGCGACGTCGGCTAAATACCCAGCCCCTCGCGCTTTATTTAATTCAATTTTGCCTTTAGTTGAGTTTTGTTCAAAATCACTCCAATTAAAACCTTCGTAGTTTTTTTTACAATATTCATTTATAGTAACCCCCCTAACCTTATTTGTGCCCGTGTCTTTTTTTAGTGAACCCCCAAATGTGTCAGATTCAACTAATGATATAATTATATTCCACGCTTCTTTTTCAAATTCTTCCTCATATGTATCGTCAGAATTCCAAGAGCCAGGAATTTTTTGAAAAATCTTTTTTTGATCATCTGAAGTCAGCAATTTTTCAGGGCTGAATCCTATTTCAATACCACCATGACAACACTGAACGAAATCTGCTCCCGAACCAAGATATAATGCTAACGGGAATAATCTATACAGCTTTGTTATAACGCTATATTTGTCTCCCGTTGGATATTTTGAGCCAACTTCTTCTGCAAATCCATATTCACTGCTAACATCATAGCCTTCATGATTGCCGCGTAATAAAAAGACGCAATTCCAATTAGCAAGCTTAAGACGCAAAAGGGTATATAAAACTTCAACGCCATGGCGGCCGCGATCTACAAAGTCTCCATTAAATACCATATAAAAATTTTTTTTGCAGATCTTAAAATCATTATTTAAATAACCAGCAGCGACAAGAGATAGTATATTTCTAAGAAGTGAATGGACGCAGCCATGTAAATCACCCATAAAGCAAATTTTACTTCCGGGGGCTACATATTTTTTTTGAACAAAGGGAAAAGCATAATCTTTAAAAGGTTGTCCTGAATCTGTAATAGGGTCTAAGATGGTTTCTTTCGGATTATTATTTTCAATCCAAGGAGCTTCTGTAAAAAAACCAGAATCTTTATGTTTTTGTATATATTGATTTTCAATTTCTTCTACAGCTTCCCAAGGAAGAACTGGATCGGGAAAATTTGTTCCAGAGCTGGAATATTCAGGATATTTTTTGAAACATAAAGAAGTCCATTCAGTTAACGATATCATTGATAAATCAGGTTTTGTTCGAGATTTAAATGCTTTGCCTGCAGCAGAGGGTTCTTTGCCAGTTATTGTTAGACCTTTAATTTTATATATATCTTCTATATGAATACGCTGGATATTTTTTTGTTTAATAAGAACATGATATTTACCATCGGCAGTATAGCTGTCAAATATTGCTGGCCTATATTCGCCGCCGTTTCGAACTACAATAGGATCTCCGTTCTTGAGTGCTAGTTTAGTTTTTGTGCCCATCGGTGCAACAGCTTCTGATTCCAACATTGTTGAAAAATCGACTGTTGCATCAGGATCAGGTTTATTTTTAAATTTATAAACATACTTTGTTTCATAATCTTGGAAAAGATTGCGATCTGTTTGAGTGTAGTAATATTTGGGTTTACGCGTTGACTGTCGGTCAATTTTTGCATAACCATATGATTCATCATTTCTTGCAATAACGACAAATTCATCTTCTTCAAAATCGTTATCTTTTCGGGCTTTTTTAATTTTTTCAAAATTATCAGCGATAAGATCCACGTCATTGGATAAAACCTTTTCTCCAATGATTCTTCCTGTAAGTTTACCCAGTTCAGATAAGGGAAGGATCTGTGCATTTTTACCATCAATTTTTCCAGCTCCTGGGTTTTTAGAGTATAATTTAATAATTTTAGGGGTTTGAACAGTGTGGATGCCTTTCTCATCTATAGATTTTACTTCGGCATATTCTTTATCTCCAGAACTTCTTGTGATAACAACTTTCTCATGTATCTTAAATTTATTATTCATATCGTAAGAGATTTCTTCGTCTTCTGTTGCTTCAGTTCCAAGTTCCATGCCGCAAAGATTATTTGAAAAAATAATGGCAAAGAAAAAGCCAATAAAAAATTTTCTAGAAATCTTCATACCTCTCCTATTTTGATTCTAAAAGCGTAGAGCCTAATGTCTCGAGACTATTTTTGAGCTTTGCTAGAGCGTCTGTTAGCTTTTTGATTGTCTTCTTCCCAGCTTCATCATCTTTTGCTGTCTCTTTTGGAGCTTCTGTCCCTGTTTTTTTTCGATACCAGACGAGCTCATCTTGCGCATTTTTTAATTTTTTCTCTCCAATAGCATCAGTTTTTGCTTCAAGCTCTTTAATTCTTGCTTCAAGGGTTGCTTCAAATTTTTTTTCATGCTGTTTCATATCTTTAAAATTTTTTTTAATAAAATCTTGCCAAGCAAGAAATATATCATTTTTATCCTGAAATCGATCTTCAGATAATGCAAATTCATAAGGTTTTAAACGCCAGTTTTGATATTTTTCATCAGTAAAAAGCAGTAACAAGAAATCAAAGGGAACGCTTTGACCTTCGGTTGCGGTTGTTGATGTAAAGACTGGTGCATGATCGGTGTAAGCAGAATTATACATTCTAAAACCAAATGGATTGATTTGATCATATTCTTCTTTGACATAAATCCAGTGCCATGGACCATTAGGATACAGAGAACTGTTTACTTTTCCGATATCAAAATCATCAATGCTAAAAAGCATTTTGAATCCAAATTCACGATCTTGATGCCCACGTATGAAAGCTTTAATTAAAGGTGTTTTTGTTAGGTATTTATTCGTAGCAGCAACATCAGCTTCATACCCAGCTCCCCTGATCTCATTATACCATATTGTACTATCTTTTGTTTGTATAAAATCACTCCAATTAAGACCTCGAAAGCAATAGGGTTTTTCCTGTGTAGCTGCTATTGCGGTTTTACTACAAAAATCTTTTACCGTATCGAAATATTGTTGATCAAATTCTTCAAGTTTTTCAAAAACTTTTTTAGGTGTAGTTAATAGTTTATTGGGGTTATATCCAATCTCAATACCTCCATGACTGCATTGAACAAACCATTCTGTTTCTTTATCGCCTTTGCCAGGACCAAGATAAAGAGCAAGCGGAAGAAGTTCATAAAGCGCAACAATAGAATCGAATATTTTTTTGCCGTCTTCTTCACCAAATTTATATTTCGATTCCAAGGACAATCCATAAAGATAACTAATACTCCATGTTTCATGATTACCACGTAATAAAAATATTTTGTCCCAATTATTTAATTTAAGCAGCATGAGGGTATACCATACCTCAATCCCGTATTGTCCGCGATCGACAAAGTCTCCGTTAAAAACTATAAAAAAATTATTTTTAATAATTTTGAAATCATCAGATAAATAACCTAATTCTTTAAGACGTAAAAGATTTCTCAGCAATGAATGAATGCTTCCGTGAATATCTCCGATAAAGCAAATGGTACTTGCTGCCGGATTTGATAAATATAATTTTTGAACGTGAAGATTTGAATTTTCTTTTGGCAGCGATTCTGGAAATTTTTCAAATAATGATTTTTCTGGAGTTTTACCTAACCATAGTTGTGAGTTGTAATAGTTGTTTTCGTTAAACCCTTGAACAAATTTTGCCATTGTTTTTTCGAATTCTTGTTGCGATATAACTGATGATGTCGAAAGTGATTTGGTCTGCAGTGTTACTGGAATTTGAGTTTGTCGTATAAAATCAGTCTTAGCATCGAAAGTTTTTTCAGCAGATTCTGGTTTTTTTGCGCATGCCTTTGACCATTCCGTGAGACTTGAAAAATTATTGCCAAAAAGATTGTTTGAAAAAATAATGGCAAAGCAAAAGCTGATAAAAAATTTTCTAGAAATCTTCATACCTCTCCTATTTTGATTCTGAAAGCGTAGAGCCCAATGTCTGAAGACTATCTTTGAGCTTTTCGAGAGTGCTTGTTAATTTTTCGATGGGGGTGACAATCTTTCCAATATGATCTGGCGGTAAAAATCTATACTGAACCCCTTTAACTATGACTCCAACTTTGATGATAAAAATCTCTTTGCCAGGGTATTCCGTTTTATTCTGTTCAAATGCTAATGTATGATCCTCTTTGATTTTTATAACTTTTTGGTTTTCAAGTATAATTTGTCCATATCGCAAAGATCCATCACTTCTTTCTACAATAACAATTTCCTGATCTGAAAATGTATTGTTCTTATTCCATATGGCTGTTTTGATGTCAGATTCACGTGCCGGGTCTCCAACCGTGCGTTCCATGCCGTAAAGATTAAAGCAGGTTGCAAAGCCAACGAAAAGATGTAAACAAGAAATAAGCTTTGTAAGATTAAATTTCATTACGGTTCTCCAGGGCTCAAGCGCCCATGTTAAATTTGGTCAATTTATTCCTGTATTTTAGGTATGTATTTTTTTTGTTGTTTTAATTTTTCCAAGATCTATTTTTAATTTAAAAATTTCTTAAGTGGAAACACGGTATATTCCCTGGAGATTCTCGTTTTTTATAACTATAATTCTTGCATAAACATGTACGTACACGATTTTACCTTTTGGGCCTATTGGGCCCATTGATTTCTTGATAATGACAATTTCTTTGTCTTCAAAAGTATTATGAGGATCATAGCCTGCACTTAGTTTGTCTTTCTCACTTGCTGGGGCGCCTACTTCTTGGTTATTTTGTTTAATTTTTCCAAGAAAACCAGTTTGAATCGTTTTTTCCTTTGCAGCTTTTTTTTGTGGTCCAAGAGGTTTTTCTTTTTTAGGGCGCTCTATTTTTACTTCTGTTGAGGGTTTTGTTTTAGCAGCTCTTTCTTCTTCTAATGTGAGAGCTCTTGCTGTGCGAGCTTTTTCGATCAGAGTAACAGGAATTGGATTTTCAGCTGGAGCTTCACTGAATTTTACCGAAATGCTCAGGTGTTCGTCTTCTGGATTTTTTTCATAAACAAGTTGAACATATCTATCGTTTCTTTGTGGTTCTAATTTAAATTCATGAGGTTTTAAACGCCAAGTATCGTAATTTTGAGCTGTTTTTAATTCGAGATAACCTTCATGTGATAATCCGCGTCCCTCTGCTGCAGTTGTTGTTGTAAAGACTGGAACATATTTGGAAATGAGAAAGCCTTCTTTTTCTTCTTGATCAGCAGGAGAAACAACGTCTTTCCAATCATAAGGTCCTCTTGGATAGCAAGATCTTTGAAAGAGACCAAATTCTTCTGGATTTTCACAAATCTCATTTTCTTTCATAACGGTTTCTAGGGGGGCTTTTTCGTCTTCATATAACATTTTAAATACATGCGTCATGTCTTGATGTCCCCGAAAAAATGCCCGAATTACATTATTATTATGCTTAAGATAACTAAGTGTTGCATCTTTATCAGCAAGAAATCCTACTTTTCTTTTTATATTGAATCTAATTTTCCCCTTGGTTGTAGCTTGTTCGAAATCGCTCCAATTAAAACCAGCAAACTTTTTTTTGAGGTCCTTTCCATCTTCAAAACCCTTGTTAATGTGATCAAAATCTATAATTTCTTTTAAACCATTCATATTTTCGTCGTATTTTTTTTCATCAAGCTTATGAAAAAATATTTTTTTATCTTTTGCTTCGAGAAATGCTTTGGGGTTAAACCCAATTTCAATGCCGCCATGACAACATTGCACGAAATAGGGTTTTTTGCCTTCATCTTCTCCTGAGCCTAGATACAGTGCCAATGGAAAGAACTCAAACGCTCTGCATACAAAAACATGTAAAATTCTGTTTACATCCCCATATTTTTTCTCGAGCTCTTTACTCAGACCGTACTTATTGGATAGGGTTCGATCTTCATGGTTTCCTCGTAATAAGAAAACGTTCCCCCAATTTTTTAATTTAAGAAGAAGTGTGGTATATAATACTTCTGTGCTATAGCGACCTCTATCAACAAGATCACCATTAAAAATTATATAAACGTTTTTTTTGACGATTTCAAAATGGTCATTTAAATATCCGGCTGCAACGAAACGAAATAAAATACGAAGAAGTGAGTGAAGACTGCCATGAAAATCTCCAATAAAAAATACCGTGCTTCCTGATGGCACTATTAATTTTTGTACATATGGGTGGCTATATTCTTTGCTCGCCCTTTCGTCTGGGAAATAGCCCTCGTTATTCTCAAGATCAAAAAAATCTTTGGGAGGAGCTTTATCAAGCCAAGCATTTTTTTGTGCAAAATTACTTGCCTGAAATTGTTTTACAAATGTTTTTATAATTTGTTCGAACACTTCTTTGGGTAGAATTGGTGACTTAGAATAATCAGCCTGGATCACATATTTTGCTTCTTGTTCTTGTTTCTCTTCTTGTTCTTTCCCTTCTTCTGCTGTTTTTTGCGCAGGTAGTTGTGTTAGCGTAGGTGTATGCTCTTCATATTTCTTAAAACAGACCCTTGCCCATTCAGTTAGTGTTAGTGTTGAAAAAGTTTTTGCTGTGATTTTTGGTTCTACTTGTTCCCCAGCCTTGCGTTCCATACCAAAAAGATTGAAGCAGATTGCAAGACCGAAAAGATGTAAACAAAAAATAAGCTTTGTAAGATTAAGCTTCATTACATTTCTCCAGGGGCTCAAGTGCCCATGTTAAATTTGGCCAATTTATCCAGCTCCCGCTTCTTTTTATTCTTGAATTTTGCCAATGTCTTTTGTGAGGCGAAAACCGTTGTCACCCCAAAAAACTTTATTAAAGATGCCTGCTTTATCAATTGTTATAATTTTTGCGTAAATCGCTCGAATTTCTCCCGTATCTTTATCTTTATGTTTGATAATGACAATCTCATTTTCTTTAAAAACATTCTTTTTATCATATTTCGCACTTTTTTTATCTTCAGGGCTTGCTTCTGTACCTATTTCACGTTTAGGTTGTGCTGCTTTTTCTTCGACTTTTGTTTTTTCTCGTGCTTGTACTTTGGTCCCCTTTTTAGTTTCTTGTTCTCCTGCGCTTACGACTCTAACCCTACTCATCAGTTCACGTGGAATTGGATTTTGAGCTGGGTCTTTAATATATTTTACCGAAACACTCAGGTGTTCATCTTCTGGATTTTTTTCATAAACAAGTTGGACATACTTGCCATCTCTATAACCTTCATCTTCCAATGCATCTGCCATATCGCTTTCTAATTCTTCTGCCGATCCTTCTTCATTATCCGGATCCGAGCGCCATTCTTGTTCAAATTCTTTGCGCCATTCTTTTGCCAATTCAAATTCATAAGGTTTCAATCGCCATTTTTCATAAGTGTCTGCTGTTGTGAGTTTTCCATAACTGTCATGAGCAAGACCGCGCGCCTCAGTTGCAGTAGTGAAAGTAAAGACGGGAACATATTTATGGATTAAAAATCCGGCTTGGTTTTTTTCTATCTCTTTTTCATCTTCAGGGGAAAAAACATCATGCCAGTTATACGGTCCATTAGGACAGCCACGGCGGTCTATTTTTTCTTCTTTTGCTTTAACCTGACTAAACTTTACTTGATCAATTTTAATTTTATCTTCAATTGTTTTTCCAAGATTTGATCCGAAAAACATTTTAAATACATGCCCATAATCTTGATGGCCACGGAAAAATGCTTTGATTGACGTGTTAACGCCGAGGTATTTGAACGTTGCTGCAACATCGGCAAGGTAGCCAGCTCCTGCGCCACCTCGATTTTCACCTGTTCGTTCAAAGTTGCTCCAAATCCTTCCATCATATGCTTGTTCGAAATCGCTCCAATTAAAACCTTTATAATCATCTGGATTTTTGGCTACCAATATCTCCTTCAATTTTCCTATATGTTTTTCATCAACTTCGCCAAGCTTTTGGAATTTAACTTCTTGTGGTGCAGCGAGAAAATTTTCAGGATTATATCCAACCTCAATACCGCCGTGGCAGCATTGAACAAAAGCTTTGTCTTTACCAGAACCAAGATAAAGAGCCATAGGAAAGAATTCAAAAATTTTAGCGACGAATTGATGTGGATTTGCTATAGCGGTGTATTTTGCCCGTAATTCATCAGAGAGGCCATCTCTTCCAGATATCTCTGCGTCTTCATGATTTCCACGTAGAATAAAAACCTTGCCCCAGTTTTTTAATTTTAATTGGAGAATAGTATAAAGAACTTCTATGCTGTAGCGACCACGATCAACAAGATCGCCATTAAAAATAATATAATGATTTTTTTTGGTTATTTCTAAATTATTGGCTAGAAAGCCTGCTGCAACAAAATGCCATAAAATGCGAAGGAGCGAATGAAGGCTTCCATGAAAATCTCCAATAAAAAATATGGTACTTCCTGAATCAACCGTCAGTTTTTGAACATATGCTTGTTTATAATCATCAGTCACCAAATCACCATTAGGTAACCAATTATAGGTATATTTTCCAATGTCAAAAAAATCAGGAGAAAGAGCCTTATCTTCCATCCATGATTTTTTTTCTCCCAAGTCAGTAGTTCGATGTTTTTCTACAAAAGCTTGCGCTGTTGTTTGAAATTGTTGCCAGGTAAGAGTGTTGGTTGGATAAGCTTCTTTATCTTTATCTATCTGATCACTGTATTCTTTATATTGAGTAAACCATTCGGTTGACCAAGCAGTTAATGAGAATGGTTCTGAAACTTTTGATTCTACCTTTGGGAACTTTCCGAGCTCTTCTTTTGTTGGGTCAAAAAAGCCTACCGCTCCTTTTTGGTCGACGATTGCAGCGATTCCCAAAACTTTTCCATAGATATAACTACCGTCCTCTTTTGCGAGGACAATGGCCCCTGGTTTAATAATTTCTTTTTCAGGTGTGTATATGGATAATGTTTTTGCCTCTATTTCTTCTTTACCAGAGGCTTTTTCCCCAAGGGCTTTTTGTTTGTTTTCAGGTACTAAAAGCTTATCTTTTTCGACAAATACGAAATCCCGAGGGTTTTCAGAAGAGAACAAAACGGGAATCTTATTTTTATTGATAATCTGGCCATATTTTTTTGTTTTATTGATAATCACGATTTCATTAGCATCAAAATCATCACGTGTGTATTGTTCAGAGAATATTGCTTGTTTTAGGTTTTTCCCGCTTAGTACTCTCGTTCCAACTCTTGGATCGCTTGTTGAGCCACAAAGATTGAAGCCTGTTGCAAGATAGACAAAAAAATGTAAACAAAAAATAAGTTTTGTATGATTAATCTTCATTACAGGTCCTTTGGTATTAAAAAAATTACGTATTAATTTATGAAGTAAGATAGAAAAATGCGAACGCATAATTCAATTAATTAAAAATATTCTTCTAAGATTTTGCTTTTAATGTAAACAATGTTGAGCTGAGCTGGGCAAGCGTCTGTTTGAGTTTTTCAAGACTTGTTATGAGATTTGCAAGAACGTTGGGTTGTACCATAAATTCAGTTACAACGATAAATGTTGGCGGAGTAGTAGAGATTATTTTTGTTAACTGGATTGTATCAAACATAATTACTTCACGTGTTTTATCAGAACTTTTTTGGTGTTCTTGATTAATATTTTTAAGAAATTCTTCGATCAGTTCACGCATCGTTTTTTCACCAAATTTTCGATCTAAAAGTGCTTCTTTAGTATCTCTAGAAATATAGCGCGGGGTAATTCTGAGTAGTGAGATATGTGGTATCCATGACGTAAACCGTTTGGCGATAATTTTGCATGAAGCTTCGAGCGATTTATCAAGTGTGTGAGCAAAAGTAAACCAGTGTTGAGCAATATCTTTTTCAGGTTCTAACGCTAAAACAACAAAATTATCGAGAAGCTTGAGTTTTGGGTTTTTGCGTACAAAAATCTCACGCGAATTTTCTAGCTTCGCACGCATAATTTCAACTGTTTTAGTTACTTCGTTTGTGATGCACGATATTTTTTCAGGATTAACATTTTCGATTGATAGATGGGTCAAATGTAAAGCTTCGACCGGTCTTGCTTTTACGGATATATTTTTTTTGCGCAGTTCGGTTTTAAGGGTTTTATTTTCTATAATTATCGAATTAATTTTTTCTTGAACTTTTGCTTGTATGATCGTTTGAAAAGTCTGTAATGCTTTTGTTGGTGTGACCGGTGTTATTAACGCGAAGTTTTCTGCGTAAGTATTGTGTACTATGTTTATGATCAGAGCGAAAAAAATAAAATTTTTTAAGAATACTCTCATTACTTTTTCTCTCTTTTTTATTTTTTATTTTAGTTTAAACGTGGGTTTTGCCCCGACTTCGCCAAGGCTTCGACGGGCACGGCTGGATCCCGGCTCGGAGGCCGGGATGACGTGTGTTTTGTGTATCAAACCAGTTTGTTTAATAATCTATCGAGTCCAACCGAAGCTAGTAATTTTTTTTCGATTTTAAGCATAACGATATAGTCTTTGTCTATAATATGATCATATCCAAGTAAATGGGCTATACCATGGGCAAGTAGTGCGATCAAGTGATCATCAAAAGTTCGGCTCCATGTTTTTTTTGCGTCTTTTTGTACGTATTCGAGCGAAATAATTAAATCGCCCAGATTTTTATCGTCTGGAGATGCGATAGTAATCTTTTCTCCGGCTTTCAGTTCTGGATGATACGGGAACGACAGTATATCTGTCGGCTTGTCTTTATGACGATACGTTTTATTAAATGTGTGAATTGATTTATTGGTTGTCAGCAAAATACCAAGATCGAAGTCTTTGTATCCCAAAACTGCGAGCATTTTTTCTGCTTTTGCCTGTAAGTCTTTACTGTTTACTTTGATTTTTCGTTGGCGATTATTGATCAGGATCATGAGATCTTTCTAGCTTTGAATTTTTAATTATCATGGATCCTGAAACGAGTTCAGGATGACAAAGCGAGAGATTAACGCAATATAGGTTACTGTCTTGACTTGAACGGTGTCACCCTGAACTTGATTCAGGGTCCATCTCTTATAACTTTATATGTCCAACAAGTGCACCATCGTGCTCTTCTAAACTATTTTGTTCACGCGTATCAGCAACAAATTCAAGTTCGAGTGCTTTGGTGATTCCAGAAATAAGCGCATCTTGTGTTTTTAATGCTTGTGTTAACTCTGCGTCACTTGTATCAATTACAAGTTTTTTCAGTTCTGTCTTGAGAGAAACCTGCTTTTCGCTCTTAAGTTTTCTTACTGCAGCAACAATATCAAGTACGATATTTATTAACTCTGTGCTTTTTTCATAATTATAGGTATAACGCTCGCGATCAAAATTTGTGATATGCAACGATGGTATAATTTCTGTTTTTTTGTATAAATTTTGATATAACGTCTCGGTAATATGGGGCATAATTGGTGCGTACATTTGCAAGATTGCAAAGCCCGTTTCGTATAATACAAAGCGCGTACCAGCAATTGTTGCTTGTGAATATTTATCCGGATTAAAAAACTGATCTTTTACTAATTCGAGATAATTATCACAAAACGTATTCCAGAAAAATTTTTCGATATGTTCAAGTGCTGCATGATAATCAAATTGATCAAAATCTGTTTGGTATGTTTTGTATGTATGACTTAATTGATCAAGAACCCATTTATTTAGATCGTCAAGTTCTGGTCGTGTAGTAGGTTTTTGATACCCTTCAAGATGCTCAGAACAAAACTTAAACGCATTCCAGAGTTTTGTAATTAATTTATGACCAATCTTGAGCTCGTTTTCACTAAACATGGTGTCAGTTCCCAGCTTGCCATTTGATGCCCAAAATCTGATCGCGTCAGCGGGAAAATTTTGCAATAACGACTCAGGGGTCATTTTGCTATTTTCTTTTGATTTAGAAATCTTCTCTTTACCGGCAAGAACGTGTCCCGACATAACAATATTTTTCCAAGGGATCTCGCTTTGACCGGGTGCATGGTGATAATAAGCTTTAACAATAGTATCAAACGCCCATGTTCTGATAATATCATGTGCTTGTGGGCGCATGCTCATCGGTAATGTTAAACCATCAGGTGATTGATCGGGCCAGGAGATATTAATTTGTGGCGTTAAAGCCGAAGTATTCCAGGTGTCCATAACGTCGGTATCAGGCTTAAGATTTGGGCTTTTGCATTCAGGACATATTTTACCCGGATACGCTTGTTCTTGCGGGTCAATGGGCAAGTCTTTGAGTTCAGGAAGAATAACGGCTTTACAGTCTTTACAGTGCCAGACTGGAAATGGGATTCCAAAAAAACGTTGGCGTGAAATGCACCAGTCCCAACTTAAGTTTGTAACCCAATCACGATAACGTGCTTTCATAAATTCTGGTTTCCAATTGATTTTGTCAGCAAGCTCGAGAAACTTTTCTTTATGATCAAGAATATTGATAAACCATTGGGTGAGTATCATGTATTCAATTTCTTGTTTGCAGCGTTCGTGTACATTCACGTTATGTACAATAGCTTTTTGGAGTTGCAAAGCACCAGCTTGTTTAAGAAGTTCTAATATTGTTTTACGCGCTTCATGAACGGTCATCCCTGCAAGTGGTCCGGTAACATCGGTCCATTTGCCATCTAAGCCAACAGCTTGTACAAAGGGGAGTTTATGTTTTTTTTGCCAGAAAATATCGTTTTGGTCGCCAAACGTACAGCACATAACAAGTCCTGTACCCTTTGCTGGATCGACATTTTCGTCAGGTAAAATAATAACGCTTTTTTCAAAAATTGGTGTGGTTATAAATTTGCCAGCAAGATGTTTGTAACGAGCGTCATCTGGATGGAAAAATACGGCAACACACGCGGGTAATAGCTCTGGGCGCGTTGTTGCGATGACATAGGTTTGCCCATCTTCTGTGCTGAATCGAATATCATTAAATGTAGACGACAGTTCTGCACTATCAAGTTCAGCTTGAGAAACAGACGTGCGACAGGTGGTGCAATAGAGTGACGCTTCTTCTTTGCGATAGACCAGATTTTTTTTATAGAGTTCGATAAAAGAGTACTGAGATATGCGTTGTGTTTTTGGTGATATCGTCGAATAGACTTTATTCCAGTCGACTGACAAACCAATTGAACGCCATAAATTTTCAAAAAGTTTTTCGACGTCATGAGTTTCTTTCAGACAAAGCGCAATAAATTCAGATCGTTTCATAAGATGCGCTTTGGTACTATTTTTCTTTTCGACGTATCGTTCAGTTGGGAGACCGTTATCATCAAAGCCCATAGGATAAAAAACGTTGAAATTTTTCATACGTTTATAACGGGCAATAACGTCGGCATGTGTATACGAGAAAATATGACCTATATGTAAGGTCCCCGAAACCGTTGGAGGTGGGGTGTCGATACTAAAGATTTCTTTATTATTTACCTGTTTGACCTGATTGTTTGCTTGATTGGGAACAAAATCATGAATTTTTTCACGCTCCCAGAGCGCTTGAGCTTCAAGTTCACATTTCTTATGGTCGTATAATTTGTCGGTAATCATATAATTTCTCTTAATTTGGGCAAGAAGAAGTCTTAATTATAAAACCCTAACATACAATATTTTATGCTTCTGGAGAAGCTTTGACTAATTTTACAGCAAAATTCATAATAATCAGGGGTTTTTAACAGGCTTCAGGGCCAATAATTCTTAAATTTTATAAATTTCAAATATAAAGTTATTTATTAAAAGCATTGAATTTATAAATATTGTATTATTTTTAAAATCATGCTAGCTTGCCTCAGGTGTTATTATTAATTCTATAACAATCAAACGATTTTTTAAATGCAAAGGGGTGCGTATGCAAAAAGTTTTCAAGAAATTTATTTCGCTCTTTTTTGTTCTTGCATGTATCGTGAATAACACGAATGGTTCAGAATTTACACAAAATATAGAAAAGACATTAGCAGTAGCAGCTGTCCCTGTCGGTCTTGCAGCCAATGCAAATATGCAAGATGCAAAAACAGGTGCTTATATCAAGTTATTAGACGATGTTCTTGTGATAGCTAATAGAGCTGCATCTTTTTATAATAAGTCTATAAATGACTCAAGAGATTTAGGTTATTATAAAATACTCGATACGCTCTATCGTCTTCGTGATATGTCAGCACAAGTGCGCGCTATCAAAAAACCAGCACCAGCACAAGAATTTAACAATCAAGAATTATTGCAGATAGCACGATCGCTCAGTCTTTCACTGGTTCAGTCGGCTGCGCGAGCATATGTTGCGTTTAATACTGAAGATACCGAAGAGCAGAGAAAAATACGTTACTGGTGCGATGCAATTGCATTTTTTGCCAATAGACTTTCAGATTTAACCTCAAATGCAAAGATCTCAAGCGAAGAGTATGAATATCAGTTGGTTGGCGTTACAACAGGCTTATTATTGCTGTTGGCGTATGCTCCAGAAAGATTTCGACTACAAGTGGCTATAGACGGTGGCCTTGAGCTGGGTCGTACGGTTATTGAGCACGCTGGCAGAGCCGGACGCAAGATTCTTGAACATGGCGGTAGAGCAGGGAGCAAAGCTCTTGAACATGGTAGTAATGCTGGGCGAAAAATTCTTAAAGAAGCTGCCCCTCACGCCCGTGGGTTTGTTGACCGTGCTAGTGGATTATTAAATAAAAGTAAGCGAGCGCTGGCAGATTTAGGTGACAGTTTAGGTTGATAAAAAAGCTTTGTTTAATCGTATTTATCATAAAAACCTGTTAATTGATAAATAGATTTTGACATCGAAAAAAAATGTGCTAAATTGCTTTGAACCAAACTGGATTACCAGTTTGAAAAAAGGCGAGAGTTAGAAGTGATTGGGGGCTGGCTAGCCACAGAAATCAGTATGTGTTGGATATGTTTGTTTCGTATGTTTTAAGATTCAAAAGAGGTATATTTTATGAATCACAACGTTAAAGGTTCTATGACAAAGCTTATCGCTTTGGTTCTTTCTTTAGGTTTTGCACAAGAAGCTGCTGGTATGGAAGCTGCTAAACCAGCTGCCGCAGAAGTAAAAGCAGAAACAGCAGCAGCAATCGCACAAGGAAAAGCAGAAAAAAATGCTAGAACATATATGCAAGCTGCTGAACTTGTATTAACAATCGCTGACTTGCCTGTTGCAGTTCTTGCAAACAACGCAGAAAAAGCGAATACACGTTCATCACACATCTTGAAGATGGTTGACGACGTTCTTGTAATCGCTGGTCAAGGCGCTTCTATGTACAACAAGACACGTGACGGTTTAGACTACAAAGATTCACTTCGTTACAAAGCATTGGAAGTTTTCTTCCGTACAGCTGACCTTGCAAAACATGCAACTATCTTGGCAAAAAAATGCCCAGTAGCTGCTCAAGAAGCTGACAGTGCTGAAGTTACCGAAATGCGTAAAAAGTTGGTTGTTGCTGCACAAGTGCTTCGTAAGCTTGTAGCTCCTGTTGTACAAACAGCTGCTCGTGGTTATGTTGCATACAACACTGAAGATACAAAAGAAGCAAGCAAAAAACGCTTGATGTTAGAATCTCTTGCTTTCTTGACCAACAGATTGTCTGACTACGTTGCAGCTCCTAAAGCGTCTCTTGAATCAGATGCTCAATTAGTTGCTACAATGGCAAGCATCGTTATGTTGCTTGTTGATTACAAACGCGATGTTAGAACATCCGTTAAGCAAACATCAGAAAAGAGAGCTATTAAAGAAGCAGGCACACCAGTTACAACCTTTGTTGAAAAAAAAGACGACAAAGGTCGAGTTGTAAAAAATTCACAACGAAAAAGAACACCAGTTAAAAGATACACTGCGTAAATTTACCTACACTTAGTAAGTAAGTAATTATTGGAGAGAGTGCAAACTCTCTCCAATTTTTTTTGGTTAAAAAAGTAAAGTATATCGTGAGAGTATAAGCATGAATATCTTGAATATAAAAAAAAATGTAATGGGGTTATTATTCTTATCCCTAGGGGCTCTTCAGGCTGCAGATCCTGCACAAGATGCGTATAGCCGAGCTGAACAGGCTGAAGTTATTGCAGCTGTTGCAAAGTTTCCAGCTAATCTCTATAAAGGGCGATTTTCACAAGAAATTAAATGGGCTATGCGAGCTGCACATGCTGGTCTTGCATTGCATAATAAGCCAGATGACCGTCAACAGCACAATAAATTTTGGTTATTGTGGTCGCTCGTTAATATCTCTTCGTTAATTGCAGAACGTGCTAATATTTTCCCAGCGCTTGAACAAGAGCCTGAAAGCGCGTTTGAACAAGAGCTTGGACAAAAGCCTGAACAAAAACCCGAACAAAAATATGAAAGTCCTGAAGATACACTTCTTGCTCTTGAACAGATGGCAAACGGTTTTACGCAAGATAAAGAGCAGTCTAACCAAAATCCAAATCAACCAAGTTTTAACCAGGCTCTTGCTCAGTATATTAAGACTTCGCCTTTGTTATTAATAGCGCGTAAAAGTATTTTGCCAGCTCTTGAGTCAGGATTGGCTGTTTATTGTGCTACCAATAAAGATGACACCGATGCTGGCCGAAGAAAACGTATTCGTGCCCAAGCGCTTTGTTCAATCGTTATGGCTCTTTCTGAATACATGAATGCACATCCAAAGAGCTTGGAATCAGGTATTAATCTGGCGCTGGTAGTTTTAGGTGTACTCAAAGCCTGTGATGATTTTTTTATATACGATCCTGCAAAAAAGCATGTACGATTTGCACCAGAAGAGAGAGAAATAAGACGAGTATGGCAACCAGGACTAAGAATTGAACCACGGGGAGTTGTACCAATTTATCCAGCATTAAGATTGGGACCTGACATGGGAAGAGCTCCACTTGGAAGAGTGAGATTGAGAGCAGAAGAGAGAAGAAGGTTACGACGTGATGATATTCCAAGAGTCGTCAGACTTCCTGATCTTGATCAGCGCTTGGCTGAATTGATGGATGATGATGATGATGATTTTCCATTTATTTACCCGCAAGCTCTTGGAGAAGCTGGTTTAGTGTAACAGTTATAGCTACAAAAATATTAAAAAAGATAGGGTCACTTCTGTAAGAAGTGACCCTATCTTTTTTAATTAATAATTATCTAATAAATATTTATATTAATTTTTTTATTTTTGCAATCGCAGAATCAATAGCACTAACTGCTCGTTGCAGTTCAAGCATAGCCATGCCTGCATAGACCAACACAAGGCCGCCAATAAAGCAAATCATCTCCAAGATAACTTTGTGCGAGAAGATGATTAAAATGACGCCCAACGTAATGGCAATGAGCCCTTTAATAAAACGAATATCAAACTTTTTACCGTTCATCGCATCTCCTTAATGTCTAAATGATTATTCTTAATACAGCTGAAACTTTTTTAGACATTAGCAAAAACTTGCACCGAGTCTCAAGATCTTTAGTTATTTTGTAAAAGTTTGCGAACTAATGAGGGGAGATAAAAAGAAGTCCAAAAAAAAGGTCCCGAAATCTCGGGACCTTTTTTTTCTAGAAGAAAGTTTGCAAATAATTTATGCAGCAATACGATTAGATTTTGCAAAATCCAAGACAGAACCTACTAAAGGACTGCGTGTCATTGTTTTGTTAAGCGCACTGCAGCTTGCAGCAACAGCAGCTGGTCCAAACGATACGCCGCCTGAGCCCAAGTGTGTGGTGACAATCGCATTTTCGATTGCTGTACCATTTGTGTCATATGCTGTGCCCAATGTTGGGAAACCATCAAATACAACAGCACGGACACCAGCCCAACGTTTAGCGATTTTTTTCTGTTCTAAGATATCAAGATCAGCTTGGGTAAGCTTTTGTCCTTTGGTATCTCGTCCAAGTGCAAGAGAGATAAACTCTGGTAACACATCATTGATCATATTTAACTGTAAAAGATTTCTGTCTTTTGCGAATGCTTGATCTTTGTTTGGTCGTTGATCGCCATAGAATGCTTTTGTTCCTGCAACACCAATAAAGATTTTACCATCTACATAGCGAGCTTGCCATGCAAGAACAACACCTTCTTGGTGAACTTCCATGCAATGGTTAAACTTAGAATAATCGACAGATTTATTTGCTGGAAGGTCGATATTAAGCAATAAAGAAACGCCAGCAAATCCAGCAAACGCAGGTTCTTTTAAGCCGAGTTTGTTCAGTGTTCCTACTGCTTCTCCTGGGCAAAATACGTATGAAGAGTTTTTGCACATATCATCACTACGTTTTGTGAACCCATCAGCAAAGTCTAAGCCGGTAAGAACAGCTTTATTTTTGTTCTTTGTAATATCTACGCCGACTACTTCTCTTTCATAAAGAATTTGGAAGCAATCTCTGGTTTTGCCCGTCTTATCGACATAGGTTCCCATTGCTTTTCTTAAGTAGTCATAAAACTTAGGTAAGAATACTTTAGTGTCAATACAACCACCTGGTCTCCATAATGCTATGCTATCGTTGTTCCATTGTAATGTTCCCTTTGCATCACGGGTAGCATGATTTTTGCAGAAATCAGTAAGAAATGGGTCAATCTTCATAACTTCTGTTGGTGATAAAATAGCGCAATTTTTGTATCCTAAGCCTTCGTAATCAGCTTTCATGCCTTTTGCACGTTCAATTGCATTTGGAATATTGTAAATTATATCGATTCTATAGCCATTATGTAAAGCTTTAGGGCCTTCTACTGGTGATTCATGACATGGATTAAAGTTTGAATCTCTTAAGATAGTTTTTAATTCAGCATCAGCTTCGTCATACATATTTTGCCATAAATCCATGCTCATTTTGCCAAGAGCCAGCAATGTTTTTGTACGGTCTTCGTAACCAGCAAGATCTTTGCTATAGATTTCTACTTGCTTCACGAATTCTTTTGATATTGTTGACTCGTTAACATTCTTTACATCGTCAACACGAATTCCACCTGGTTCGTTAAATCTTGATTGAAGTTTTTCAACCAATGCCTTACCACGAGGAACAACGGAGAGGATCTCGTCAGGTGTAAGACTTGGTACGATGTTAGCAGTTGTTGTTGCTGCATCGTTAAAAGTAACGCCATCAACGTTTATACCACCTGGTACGTTAAATGGGATTTGTAGTTTTCTCATCAAATCTTTACCACGAGGAATAACAGCAATAATTTCATCAGGAGTAAGACTTAATACGATATTAACGGTTGTTGTATCTGCAACAGAACTATTTTTTTCGCAAATAGTTACGCGAGCTTTTGTTTTATTTTTAACTGCTTCACGATGAGCGTGGTAGGCATGGAGTGCTCCGGCTATACCGCCACCAACAATCGTTACTTCATGATCAAATTTTGTTGCGTCTTTACACACTAAGCTTGATGTTGAAAAAATCAGACCTAACGTCAACAGATATGACGTTATTCTTTTTGTTTTGCTCACGAAACGCTCCTTATAAAAAAGAAATAATAAGATGATACAGAAAACTGGAGAAATTCTACATTATATATAACAAAAATCAATATTCGTTATTTTTTATAAGTTATTTACTTTCTGTATGGCCATTTGTCACAGTAAAACAAGAAAAATAGTAATTTTTTTGTTACAGGAGAGTTTATGGCCAAGCATCATATATTTGTTCAGATGTGTGCTGAAAAATGTGCAGAACATTTGGACGCATGCGAAAATTGTTTGACGTGCACGACGTCAGAAAGTATAGAAGAGCCAGGATGTGTACCATGCATTCAGACATCGCAAGATTGTATTAATGCATGTCGCGAATGTATTTTTCAATGTCGAGAACATGTAAAAATTTGTACTGATAAAAAATGTATTGAATCATGTCTTAAATGTATCGAGCAATGCGAATTATGTATTAGGGCTTGTGAAGAGTGTAGTAAACAGTGCAAAATAGGTGGCGAAGCATGTGCGCAAGCTTGCCAATCTTGTATAAATGCTTGCTCTGATTGTATTAACGCCTGTAATACTTGCGTAGCGAGTTCATGTACATAATAGAAAAAATAATTAGTTATTTCGTTCGATAATATTGCGAATGCCAAGATAGATCACGTAGATCCCGCAAATAGTCAAAAGATATTTGACGAAGAGTTCGCGAAGAACTGGAGAGATAAGAAGTAAGCCGATGCAAATAAGAAAAATGCCTTTGGCTATACGATTGATTCTGTACATATACATGATTTTATCACCAAGTAATGAGCTTAAAATGGGCTTCGAGATACTTGAACATAAAGTAGATTTTACCATTCGATGGCAAAACATTCAAACGCTAAAATAAGAACAATTTTGTATAAGTTATTTACTTTCTGAGCGCTTTTTGGTCACAGTAAAATAAAGTTTCACATTTTTTATCTATTTATTAAAGGAGATCATGTATGTGCTCAAAAAGAGATATTGTAGTTTTTTTAGCTGGTGCTGAAGCGTTTCATACATTAAGCCACGTGGTTCTTAGTTTTTCCCGTGTATTGCCGATAGAGATTTGTTCTATAACATTGACCTCACAACTTAATCTTTTCGCAATTGTAATCAATGGTTTAGCAACTGCTGGATTGGTGTGGTGGGCTTGTAAATTGAAAAAATAATATAGTTATAGTTATATTCAAAGCAGCATATGATTTTTCTCTGTGCTGCTTTTTTATGATGTAAAATTAGAGGATCATGAAAAAAAAATATTTATATAACGTAATTAAAAAATTATTACTTATTTTTATAGTAATAAACAGTTGTGCATTATTTTCGGTGTCTGCAGCAAAGAAAAAAGCTGATCAGCAAAAAGTAGAACAAGCTACCGATGAAGCAATAAAAGTTATAGCACCTACTATTACTCCTGGCATCCAAGGAACTATACTTGTTTCTACGCTTAATACTAATTTTACCCCTGCTACAGGTCCAGGTAGTATTCCTGCTTATCTCCCCAATAAAAAAACAGTCGACTATGGCAAACTCGTATCTGGTGGGACTACACTTACAAACAAGATTTGTCCTTGGAAAATAGGCGGAACTCCTAACCCAAAAAATGGTGCTTTCACCCCTCTTCCAAGAGGTACCAAGCTCAGCGGTTTAAACGCCGACAACTATTATCCAGACCCAAATGGTACAACAGCTTTTTGTGGTAATGTAACCGTTGCAGGAGATTTGACCGTAACAGGAACTCTTGGCAGCAAATCAGGTCAATTCTGTGTACCGAGCGATATCGCTCTGAACCCAGCCAATACGCTTCTTGTAAATACTATTAATCCAGTAAAAATTGTTGGTGGGGCATGTGTTGCCGATGACAGTACCTGTGCAGCTACAAAATTTAGTGGGGCAGCTGATATTCATGGTCGTCGATTTGGAACCATTCCTGATGTAACATTAACGAGAACACCGCTTAAAATTTTAGGACTTCAATTTGATAGTAATATTTATGATTGTCCGACATCAACGCCTGTTGCCGTTAAAATTCATTTCATAGGATATGGTACCAACAGTTATGATGAGTGCTACAGTGTTGCATTTACCGAAGAAGTTGCCATTTCACCAGATTTTTATCCAGGAGATTCATCAATATGCAGACTTTCTGATTCAGTAAACTGCAAATCTGACGAAGCTGGTGATGCCAATGTTCTATTAACAGCAGTACGTGAAGATGACTTGTACGATCAAAATCCAGAAATATTCTTAGAGTTAAGAGTTGGGAATATTTAATATAAATAATAAATATAAAAGAGAGGCTATGATGTTAATCAAACAAAATACGAATATTAAAACGGTACTTTTATTGGTATTTATTACTTTGACCAGTCAGTCGCACATCTATGGTAGAGAACTGCCGAAAAAAATAACGTATTATCTTTATATTACCGATTTTGCAAAAAGCTTTATTCAAATACCAACATCTAATCTATCGGTAAACAGTGTAACAATAGCTTCGAGCTATCTAGCAGGAAGAGCTCCTATTTATGATATGGATAATAAGAAGGTTGGAACATGTTCTGCCTCTTTTTTAAATATGCAAACGAGCGATGGAATCTTTACAGATATAGCCAATTATTTAGCTGCTGATAATGGACTGATAGTAACCTGGTTTACACCAACAACATTAATCAACTTAGAATTAGACAGTATTATACGCTCAATGGTTACTAAGTGTCGCGTTATTGCATCGACAAAAGTTGGATTTAATCCTTATTTTGGACGAACATTTAACTTAGTTGTTTCATCGGATAGTAGTAAAATCTATTTTAAATTTACGGAACTTCCAAAACGAAAGAGAAATTTGATAACGCAAGATAATTAAAGTTTTTTTATGTCCAAGTTCCAGTATTTGATTTTTCTTTTTGCTACACATTTTTTATGTAATCTTACCGTAAGCTCAGAGAATAATTCCGGTGATATTGAAAAGATGGGCGATTTGATATCTCTGGCAGAACAATTTAAGCAAACAGGTTATGTAGAAATTTACGATAAGATGCATGGAACGGCAACGTTTGATGTTCTTTATGCCTATTTTGATGAGCTGATTACATTTCTTCAAAAAAATCCAGTTTGGACACAAAAATTATACAGCGCAAAAGAACGTTTTATTCGCTCAAAAGATAGAAATTATTACTCTACTGATTTTTTTGGTTTCTACGACGAGTCAGAAAAAGTAGGAAGAAACCAGATATCTTTCTATTATTCAAACCATTTTCATGAATTTATTTGCGCTCACTACCCAGAGTTTAACCAGGTTCCCGAAATCATCCGTTTTTTTCAAGCTTGTTTTGAAATCCAAAAACCATACGAGAATCTATTCGATCAGGCGGCAGTTGAGTTAGGTTTAAAAACGATTTTCTCTTCGCAATATGGTCATCAAGCTCCGATTCTTTTTAAAGTAATCAAATATTTTCCATCTTATATTGCTACAAAACCTCATTACGATGGGACTGCGTTTTCACTTTTTCTCGATAGTACGGACAACCAATCGCTTCTTCTTTCTTCTTATAAATCTTCGTTTACAGTCAAAGATTTTTCTACACCTCTAAGAAAGTTTTCCCGATCGTGTAATCAAAATTCTATCGTACTTATTCCCGGCGTGCTTCTAACAGAATTTTCTATTTATCCAACTCCTCACATTGTCGCACAAAGTGGCAAAATTCGATATGCAACAATTGCATTCGCTATGCGACCTAATTATATTTCTCAAAAAAACGAATTATCTTCTCTTCCGAACTTCAAAACAATACGCTAAAAAAATAATTACAGGATTTGCAGTATGATGCTAAAAAATAATTAAAGGGTTTTTCTTATGTTCAAGTTCAAGTATTGGATTTTTCTTTTCACGTTATATTCTTTGTACTCTATAACAACGTTATATGCTTTAACAACGCTGACGGTAACATTAAGCACAGACAATAAACCGGGTAGTACTGGAGATGTTGGGGATCTGCGATATTGCTTGAATTCAATGAATCAATCTTTAAACACGACCCCCGATGATTATGCGATTACTTTTGCTTTCCCCATGACTATCCAATTGAATGGAATTTTGCCGATTATTAATAATTCTTCAAATCCAGTGAATATCACCATTGGTAACACAGGCTCTACCCCTACTGTTACTATTGACGGTAATAGTGGTGCCTACAGCGGATTGTTTATTCCAATGGGGAATGTGACAATCCAAAACATGATCTTTCAAAACATGACGGCAAAGGGAGGCAATGGCGGAGACGGGATTTCGGGCGGTGGCGGTGGTATGGGTGCCGGAGGCGCGATTTATGCACCACAAATATTTTTACATGGTTCGAGTCCTTCAATTACTTTAATTAATGTATTGATAAACGATTGCTCTGCTGTTGGTGGAAATGGAGGAAATTATTTCAGCATATCTTCTCCTACAGGCAATGAGGGCGGCGGCGGCGGTGGTGGCTTTAGCGGAAATGGGGGTTCTATTACGACCGTTGGGAGTACTGGAGGTGCTGGAGGGGCAGGTTTTGGTGGAGATGGTGGGGATGTCACTCTTTCGACTGGCGACTCAGGCGGCGGTGGTGGTGGAGGCGGCGGTGGCCTAGGATCACGCGCTACCATAGGAACGCTTACAAATCTTGGTAATGGAGGATCTGATCAAAACTCTGGACAGGATGGAAGCTGTTATGGTCCAACGATTACCGCTGGTTCTGGTGGAGGTGGTAATAGTGGAGGAAACAATGCAGGAGGTGGCGGTGGAGGAGCTGCTATTACATTGTCAGGAGGTGGCGGTGGTGGAAGCGCTGGGACAAATGGAGCTCAGCCTCAAGGTTCTATACCACCAGGAGGTAGCATTATGCCTTCCGGAGGCAATGGAGGAGATGGTGGAGGAGGCGGCGGCGGCGGAGTTGTCACCACATCTTTTACAAATGCAATTGACGGACAAGCTGGGAGTGGTGGCTATGGCGGCGGCGGCGGTGGTGGCGCTGGCACTGGCGCTTATGATACCGCTTATACAGTACAAGGTGGATCAGGAGGAGTTGGCGGTGGTGGCGGCGGCGGCGGAGTCAACCAATCTGGTACGACGCCAGCAGGAGGTGGCAATTCTCTTGGCGGAGGCGGAGGTGCGGGTGGTGGACCTTCTAATGGCTCTAATGAATTGGGTGGAAGTGATACGGGAAATCTAGGTGGAGGATCTGGAGGTGCTGGCGCAAATACCATCGGATCGTGCTCTGGGGGCGGAGGCGGAGGTGGAGGAAGCGGTCTGGGAGGTGCTATCTTTGTCGATAGCAATTTGAATTTAACGATAAAAGCATTTTCGGGGATTCCAACCACGTTCAATACTTCAAATAATACGACACAAGCAGGAACTCATGGAACTGGCGGCCCTGGAGGTTCAGATGGCTTAGACGGATCAGCATTGGGAAATAGTATTTTCCTGCGCGCAAATTCTTCTCTCACACTGATGGCTCAGGATGCAGGAGATCTTTTGACTCTCGGCGATCAAGTTGCATTTGTTGATGATACAAGTTTTGGCGCAGGGGGAACAAGTGTTTTTGTCACAGGAAATGGAACTGTTGTTTACACGGGAACAACCGATTATCAAGGGGGTATCAGTGTTAACAATGCCAATTTCAAAGTGAATGGACAGATCGATCAAGCGTCAATTTTTGTCTGTAGAAACACTAGCTTTAGTTCGCAAAGAGGTACATTGAGCGGGATTGGGATCTTGACCGGAGATGTTTTTGTCAATTCCGGAACGATCTCTCCAGACACCGAAGGAACGCTCACCCTTGGCAGTTTGTCCCTAAATTCATCAGATACCGTTAACGGTACTCTTGGAAGTCTTGTACATATCGAAATTGATTCTAATATTACATCTTCAGTCACCGTTGTTGGACCTGCATCGTTAGCAGGGATCTTGGAGATTGACCTAGAAAACGCTCAGCCTGGATCGTACACAATTCTTACTTCGTCTGGCATTACAGGCACCTTTGATTCCGTCATATTTACGGGAAAAACTCCGAATTATTCTCTCTCTTATCTGCCAATCGGAAGTCCTACGTTTGTGCAATTTGATTTTTTAGGCTATCCACCAGAAGATATTGTTATAATAGGTGATATTTTTTACGAAATAATCTATTCAGACAATCTTAGAAGTATTACATGTCTTCCTGATGTCGGCGACTGAGTCAAAAATATAACCTAAAATAAAAAAGGCTCGCATTTTTTGCGAGCCTTTTTTTATGAATTAGCTAGCCGAAGCTTTAGCGTAGGTTGGCGTCCCCAAGGGGAATCGAACCCCTATTACCAGAATGAAAATCTGGTGTCCTAACCGTTAGACGATGGGGACGTATATGTCGAAGAATTACATCGTGGGATAAGTGAATGTCCGACTTCGCCTAAGGCTTCGCCGGACAGTCTTCGCTTATGATACTTGGCGAAGCCAGGCGTAGCTCCATAGGAGCGAAGACTGGTGAGCCGCGTTGGAATCGAACCAACGACCCACAGCTTAAAAGGCTGTTGCTCTACCAACTGAGCTAGCGGCTCGACGTATTCTCGATGTATCCAAAGAAATTATAGAAATATGTATTTCTTGTCAAGAAAATATCGCATATTTTGTCACTTTTTTGTAATTTTATCTTACAAATAGAGGATATTTGCGATGACTGGTAAATTTCGAAGATCAAAACATCATGTACAAGCTTATCCAAGAATTTTGCTGCACACAATACAATAGATTAAAACACCTAAGATGTCCATTAAAGTCGCTAAAAACGGTGCTGCAGAATGTGCAGGATCGATGTCGAATCGTTCAAGCATAATAGGTATTAACGATCCAAGAAGCATTGATGTTACAACGGTTAAGAAAAGAGCTAAAACAATAGCAAGTGTGCTGAGCAGATCGCTCGATGAAAAGTACACACGAACGAACGCAACAACAACAAGAATAAGTCCCATAATAACCGAAATGCCCATTTCACGCAGTAAAACTTTATAGGCATTACGTCGCGTGATTTCTTTTGTTGTGAGCCCTCGTATGACAATTGTTGCCGATTGATTGCCAGCATTGCCACCGGTTCCAATGAGCATGGTTAAAAAGATCGCAATAATCGTATATTGATTGAGAATCGAACTGTAACTTTTTAAGATTATACTTGAGACACTTTGCAAAACCAGAAGTCCTACAAGCCAGATACCTCGTTGCCAGATAAGGCGCCATGTTGGTGTAGCAAAATAACTATGTTCCATAGGGATAAGTCCGAACATACGATAAACGTCTTCACTACCTTCTTCTTTAATAATTTCAAAAACGTCGTCTGCAGTGATTACGCCTAAAAAATGTTTATTTTTATCTATGACAGGAGCGTATAAAAGTCCATAGTGATGCATTTGGTTTGCAACATCTTCTTGGTCTTCGTCGACATATATATTTAATACGTTTTTATTCATGATCACAGATAATAGCGTTTCAGGTTTACTGAGTACCAATTTATCCAGTGTAATATGACCAACTAAAAGATTATCTTTATTGGTGACAAAAATCTGAGGGATAATATCTTTTGTAGGTCCAATGCGTTGCAATAATTCTATGCTCTTTTTTACCGTAAATTCTTTTTGAAGCGTGAGAACGTCACTGTTCATTCTTCCACCCGCAGAGCGTGGGTTAAAATTTAAGAGCGAAATAATTTGATTACGTTGTTTGCCTTGGAGCAATTTGAGATATTTTTCAAGATTTTCATCAGAGAGATGATCAAATAAATCGGTTAATTCGTCAGCAGGCATATTTTTTAAAAGTGCTGCTGCAAAATCTTGGTCGACAGTCACGAGCAGCGTTGCCTGAACTAACGCAGAAATTTTTCTGAAAACTTTAATAGCAAGATCTCTGGGAAGTTTTTTAAAGAGAGCTTCTTGTCTTTCATGATCAAATTTGCAAATCAGCATGGCAATATCAGCACTATGCTGCTGTAAGAGAATCTTCCAGAGATCACTTCCAAGAGCAGTATCTTCATAAATGGTCGCGTCAATGTTGCTTTCAATCTGGAAAAGTATCTTTTTTACTTTCAACATGATACGCTCCAATCCATTAAGAATTAACTACTATTTTCTATTTGACTTTATTATATAATAAAATATACTAAAATAAAAGTGGGGATTTTATTATAATAACGATCCTATCTCGCAAAGCAAATGAATTGTTAACGTTCTTACGTTTCAGAGTAAAAACCAGCATAATTATTTTATTTTAAAGAAACTATTAAGAAACTATTATGAAAAGTATTGTATCCCAAGAACCGCTTATTTTTACCTGTGACGATCAAAATTTTGTGCGTATCAGGCTTGATAAGTTCTTATTTAAACATTTTCCTGATTATTCACGAACCTATTTTCAAGATCTTATCGACTTAGGCAAAGTTCTGGTTAATGGCAGTACTGTTTCTAAAAGTAGTCATATGCTCAAAAAAAACGATATCGTGAGTATAACGCTTATAAACAGAGAATATAATCTTGCGCCAATTCAGGTTGATTTTGAAATTATTGATGTTCAGGATGACTTTATTGTGATTAATAAGCCTGCAGGGTTACTGGTACATCAAGCACATACTGGTGATAACGAGCCAACTCTTGTGAACGGTCTTCTTCACTATTTTAAAGATTTAGCACAATTTGAAGACCCTCAACGTCCGGGTATTATTCATCGAATTGATAAAGATACCTCAGGATTATTAATTATCGCGCGAAATCTTCCAGCGCAAATTGCTTTATCAGAGCTCTTTAAAAATCGCCAAGTTCAAAAAACATATTTAGCTGTCGTGAGTAATAATCCAAAAGATAATCTAGAGCAAAAACATAAGCAAGAATATAAGATTGATTTCCCTATTGGACGTGACTATAAAGAACGGCACAAGATGTCCCATCAAGGCTTTGCAAGTAAGCCAGCATTAACGTTTTACAAAACACTTGCCTATTATCAAGAATCAGTATTGGTTCAAGCAAGAATTGTTACCGGGAGAACGCATCAAATTCGCGTCCATTTCGCTGCTATAGGTCATCCCATAGTTGGAGACGCAGTATACGGAAGTAAATCGCCCTTAATCGATCGTCAGGCGCTTCATGCCTGGAAAATCTCTTTTGTTTTTAAAAATAAACAATTTGAATATACTTGCCCCGTTCCAGATGACTTCAAACACCTATTTACTCGTATACAGAGATAATTATTTTTTTGTTTGACAATCATCTGGTTGTATCTATAATGAATGAACTTAGTTGATGTAAAAAAACATTACAGTCTGTACTAAGTACTCAAAAAATAAAAATTGAAATTATATCGCGGGGTAGAGCAGCCTGGTAGCTCGTTGGGCTCATAACCCAAAGGTCGCTGGTTCAAATCCAGCCCCCGCAACCAATTTTTCGCAAAAAAATAGGACCCATCAGGGTCCTATTTTTGTTTTAATACTCTTTCACAAACTTATTTAATCAAGATGCCCAAGCTGGGCGATAAGATTTTCTATAGAAATTAGTTTATTCCCGATATCTTCTCGTGTTTTTAGATCTTCAAGTTTTACTGCTTGTCTAAGCGATAAAGACCCGATATTGGTGCGAGATAATTCAAGTGTTGTAGCCCTAAGGTTTAGTTTTTGTGCGATATCATCAGCAAGAGACCTGATATATGTTCCCTTTGAAACATGTGCTGTAAACGAAAAATACGGCTCTTGATAATCAAGTAACATTATTTCATGAAGCGTAACTTTTCTGCTTTTGGTTTGTGCAATTTCTGTTAATTTTTCGTCACTCAATAAATTATTACGTGCTAATTTATACAGGGGTTTACCTTCGTGTTTTAGGGCAGAATAGATTGGTGGAGTTTGTTCGTATGATTTTCCCAAAGCGTTAATAGCCTTTTGAATTGTAGTAAGCGTTAATACTGGTACGTCTTGGGTTTCAAGAACTTTGCCATTAAAATCTAACGAATCGGTTAGTTCACCAAGTTTTGCTCTTACTGTATACGTTTTATCAAGATTTGAAAGTTGCGTAATCATGCGCGTTGCTTCACGACCAATACCAATGAGCAATAAACCCTGCGCAAAATCGTCCAGCGTTCCTGCATGACCAATTTTTGTTTTGAGCTTTAAAACTTTTTTGATATGTCGAATACAATCAAACGACGTGATAACCAATGGTTTATGGATTAATAAAAATCCAACAGGACTTATTTTTTCTATCATGATTTATTAAGAGTTGTTTGAAGAGTATTTATATCTATTGTGTCAGACTGATTTATGACAAGCACAAGCTCTTCGGGCGTTTTGATAATATTGGTTGGCTGGGACGCAAGCAGCTTTTCATGCGAATTAAATCCCCAACTCGCAGAGATTATTTTTATTCCCACGGTGCGGGCTGCTTCTATATCGCGTACTTCATCGCCAACATAGACGACCGCTTCTCGTGGTAACGTATGTTTTTTCAAAAACCGTTTGATAGATTTGTGTTTGCCAAAAAGTTTTGCGTCACCATATATGACATCAAAGATTTCAAGATCATTATTTTTTAAAAATCGCTCAACTGATGACACTCTATTTGTTGTAATAATTCCCAAACGGTAGCCTTGTTCTTTTAAAGTTTTTATAACGGGAATAATGCCATCAATCGGGCCCATTATGTCGATTTTTTGTGCCATACGCTTTTTTGCATGATACACAAGTTGTGGGACTTTATACCATGGAATTTTACGATTACTAATAATTTCTTTCATAGAAGAGTGACGAATCGTTTGTCGTTCTGCATCAGAGATTTGTGTAAAACCAAATTCTTGCGCAAGTTCGTTACAGACGTTAATAGCCTCTTCATAGGCATCAATAAGCGTTCCGTCAAAATCGAAAAGAATAAACGTGAGTGGTGTTGATGAAGAGCCCTCTGGAATAGGCTCTTCTTGGAAGTAATTAAATAATAAGTAGCTTAAAACACCCATCAAGATAGTGATAAAAGCGATAATACTATATGGCATAATTCTCTATTTTATATGATTAAAAAGCATAAAACCTAATACTACCGTAATTGGCTCTTTTGGTCGATTAAATGCGTGAAATATAGTATTTTTATCTATTTTTTCTCTAAAAGATGCCTTAAATCAATAAGCTTTGCCTTAATTGGCTCCAATTTGACGCATAATTCTTGGTGAATTTTTTGGCGTTCTTGGGCAAGTAATATCTCCAGTTTTTCTTTGGCTTTTTCAATTGCCTGCTCGATAGATTGAGCATTTTTTTGTTTTACTGATTCTTTGTTTAAGCAACATTCGCCTGCTGTAAAATCGGCCGAAGGTGCGATATTTTCAGAACTTGCAGGTATAATTTCTTTGGCTTCTATTTTGGTTTCTATTTTTTCTTCCCGTTTTTCTACCTGTTTTTCTTCGTGTTTATATTCTTGTGCTTGTATTTGTACGGGTGCTTCGTCTACGTTTTCGTCTTCTTCAAGCTCTTCTTCTTCTTTTTCTTCTAAGTCTTGATAATCATGATTTTGTGTCTGAGCTGCTTGGGCAGACTCTTCAGGAACATATTTTTGAGCTGGGATAACATCGCCTTTTAATAATAAATCGAGCTGTTTTTTTGCTCCCAAAATCGTAAAGCCTTGGCTGTATAAGAGATCTTTAATGAGAAGAAATGTATCGAAATCTTTTTTCGTGTAAAATCTTTGTCCGCCGTTTGATCGATCTGATTTAAGATTGAACTCTTTTTCCCAAAAGCGAATAACAAATTTTTTTACCTTGAGCTCTTTGGCCAAATCACCGATTCTGAATTGCCGTTTGCTCATCGACATTTTTTGTTGCTCCATCATTCTCCCCTTCAATCTCTCCTTGTATTTCACCAAACGTTACTAGGACTTGATTTTGTTGTACCAAATTTCCTTCGGTAATTGAAAGAGTTTTGATAAAAGCGTTATAGGGTGCGCAGATTTCGTTTTCCATTTTCATTGATTCAATAATGATAATGGGTTGATAGGCTGCAACTTGTTGGCCCTGGGTGACCAACACTTTAATCACGCGTCCTGCAAGAGGGCTTTTAAGTTGAGAGAGATTTGCTTGATCAGAAAATGTCGAGAGCGAACCAGGGATAAATTTTTCCTGATCTTCAGGCTTTTCTTGATTATGTTGTCGAGTATTAACGGTAATTTGTGATTGCGTATTAAAAATATAAAGTGAGATTTCGTCTAAATCTATAGATATGATTTTTGCTTTGTACGAGCGTTTATTAATCTCAAAAAATAAGAGTTTTTTGTATTGGTCAAACTGTATAATTTTTGCTTCGTATTCAAGATTATTAATCGTAACACATAAATTTTTTATCGTATTATCAAGTATCGAAATAGAAATAGTTTTTTCGTTAATCAAGAACTTTTTTATTTCCATTTTATTTCCAATATTGGTCTTTCCATGATGAGTGTCTTGATTTTTGTGATAATATTTTTTGTGAAGTTTGTGCTGTTTTTTCAAGCAATAATACTGCAAGAGCTCCAATTATTTCTTCAGATATATCGTGATTTTGTGAGATATCGTGTGTATCTGGTGGGCAAACAGTATCAAAATACTGTTTAGTATGTAATAACTGGGTATGAATGTCCCCGGTAACAAACTCGTTACTCGTAAGAATATTTCTCAGAAGCGTAATATTGGTTGTAATACCCTGGATATTGGTATTTTCCAGTGCTGTGCGCATGTTATTAATAGCCTGGGTTCTATCGGTTCCCCAGGTAGTAATTTTTGCAATCATAGGATCAAAAAATGGCGTAATCTCAGTCCCTTCATCAAGATCGTGATCAATACGGGCAAAAGGGCTTGCCGGCCAAGCAAGATTATTAATAATTCCTGTTGACGGAGCAAATTTCTGTGCAGGGTTTTCGGCATAAATTCGAGACTGTATTGCATGAGCATGTTGCGTAATATTTTCTTGGCTTAATAAGAGTGTATTTGTTTGAGCAATAGCTATTTGAAGTGCAACTAAGTCTATGCCTGTTGTCATTTCTGTAACCGAATGTTCAACTTGTAAACGAGTATTCATCTCGAGAAAATAAAATTTTTGATCAGGTGTTACGATAAATTCAACCGTGCCGATATTATTATACTTTACTGTCTGTGCTGCAAGAACAGCTGTTTTGTGCATTTGTTCCCGTATTATTGGTGGTAAAAATACACAGGGCGCTTCTTCAATTATTTTTTGGTGTCGTCGTTGTATCGAACATTCCCGTTCATACATATGCACAAAATTTTTGCCATCGCCGGCAACTTGAACTTCGATATGTCGACCATGCGTTATATATTTTTCTAGAACTAATGTCGTTGACCCGGTAAGTTTGGCAGCTTCGGAAATTACCGTATTCCAGGCACTGTCAAAATCTTCAGGTTTGTCGATGCGTCGCATAGCTTTCCCACCACCACTTTTTGGGTCTTTAAGAATAACCGGATAGCCTATAATTAAAGCCTGTTCTTTTGCCGAAAGCTTTTTAGTTTCTTGTATATTTATATTTGTTTTTGCAGAGATCTGGTCAATCGTGATTCCTGGAACAATAGGAACTCCGGCGTGAGCCATGATATCTCGAGCCGTACTTTTATCGCCCATGAGTCTGATGCTTTCTGGTGATGGGCCAACCCATATCATGCCAGCGTCCAATACTTTTTGTGCAAAACTACTATTTTCAGACAAAAAGCCGTAGCCCGGATGAATTGCGTCAGCATTTGCTTGGCGTGCAATAGCAATAATTTCTTCTTGGTCAAGATAGCCAGCAAAGCCGCTTTTTGAAAGTTTATATGCTTGATGTGCGCGATAGACATAAGAAGCTAATTGATCTTCTGGAGAATAGATTGCAATAGTCTTAATTCCCAAGGCATGGCTTGTCGCCTGAATTCGCAACGCGATTTCAGCCCGATTTGCAATGAGCATAGTTTTAATAGGTACGGGCATAGTGATAAATATTAGAGTAAAGTTTTATAATTACACAAGGCTTAAGACTCGTGCCAGTGTACCTAAAAAATAAAGTTTTGCTAATTTAGTTTTCGAATTCTGTTCGCACAATAGTATGATTTTGCAATTCGTCAACGTACACTGTTTTGTGCCGTGAAAAGATATGAGAAAGAAGTTTTTTAACGTTCTTTTGAAAATTTTGTTTAAGTGATTTGAGAAGATTTATGACATGTTTTGAGCAGACACTTGTATGAGAAGGGCTTTTGCCGTATTTACCACGTAGTTTTACTAAAAAATCTGCAAATTTACTGACATTTTTTTCGTTCGTTAACTGTTCAAGTTCGGTACTGTTTTTAAGTTTTGCAAAAACTTCTGAATTATACTCAAACGTATCATAACAGCCTTGATCATAAAGAAGTGCTTGTCCCTGAGGGCTTCGTATAAAAACCTCAAGATCGCCTTCTGGCATAAAAACTCTTGGCGTTTCAATTGCTCCAGGATTTTCAGAGCTCGCTATGCTCGATCCAAAAATAAGCCCGATACAAAGCATAGTGAGTAATACGCAACAATTTCTTCGAGTATGTGATGAGTTTCCAGATATTTCCGGATTTTTTGGGGTGTTATTCTCTGGTTCTGGAGCATGCATGCTTGATATGGGCACGTTTGTCATGATCATAGAAAAAATTGTTAACAAAATGATTTTGCGCACAAAATTCTTTCATGATAAAGAACTACTCACTTACTGATATTAACTTCTCCCGCGGTAGTTTGTGCTGGTTGTTGCTGTTGTTCATCTGCGATAAGAAATGTATTATATCGGCCCAATAATCTCCACACTTCTATAATATCAGCAATTTCAGCAATAGATTTCAGGGTTTCTTTTTGATTTGGGTGGTTGCGTGACACGTTATAGACTAAGCCCCTGAGGCATAATTCTAAAACAAGTTGAATCGTTTGCTGAATTTTCAAGTTACGCAGTTGCTTATTAAAAACTTTATTTTTTTCGGCGACTTCTAGTGCTTTGACAAACCGCCCATATTCATACACAGCGCCAGCGGCATAACCAGCTGCTTTTGGTAAGTGCCAGACAATATCAGCGAGTAAGTTTGTATTGTTGCGTGTACGTAATAATTCATATAATAATTGCGAATCTGTTGCACATGCTGACAAAAGTGCGCAGGCTCTAATTTTTTGAGGATCCTGGCTATCAATGGTAACGATATAAGGGACATGCAAAAGACTACGTACTATATTAATAAGTTGTAAATGATCTTCTATAAAGCTCGATTTAGATTCTGGAGAATCTTGATCAGGAGATTTTGTTTTTATTATAGTGTCAGGAGTATCTGGCGTATCTGGAGTTTCAGAAGTATCTGAAACTTCAGTTTCTTGGGTATTATCTTCGGGGCGAGCTGCACCATAACTATTTTGCGTTAATGACATAAGTATGATGACAAGCGTCAAGATGGTAATGTTTGTACGTTTAAACATTTTTTTCTTTCAAGATTTAAGAGTTCTTGTCAAGATACTTGACTGATAATCTGCTAAATACTGAGAGTTTTGTAAACAGTTTATAAAATCTTTTTGATCAAGCGTCAAGAATAAATCAGCAATAAGTTTATAGATCTCTTTTTGTTTCCAGTGGTTACGCACATGCGGATTTGATGTAATCACAACTGTTTTTTCAACTGATTTCACACCATCCCAAATTTGTTGAAATTCATGACGATGAACCATGAGATCATCTTTCCCGTAAAAAAATAACAATTTTGTTTTGGTTATTTTACCAAGATAATCTTCCAGTGACAGATCATGTAAATTTAAGCCAAACGTATTAACAACGTTCCATTCTAAAGCTTTGACAAATGTTTGATTACCAAAAAGCCAGTGCTTGCTCCAGCCGCCTGCTTGAGGGTTGATAATTGTTTTAAGGTCTTGACGAACTTTTTCAACAAATAATGGGAGTGAAAGCCAGCAACCATCAAGAATGAGTCGATCGAATATCGTATTAAATTGCGCAGCTGTTTTTAAAAATACAAAAGCACCGTAGCAGACGCCAAGTCCATGAACTTCTGTGTATGTTTTACGTTTTTTAAAAGCAGTTACTACCGCTGCGACATCTTGATCTTCTTCTTGCCCAAGTGTTACTTCATCAGGTGCAATATTTACACCAGGTATAATTTCTAAAAGATTCATGGGCCATGTATTGACGTCATGTATCTTAAATTCTTGGTACCCATGTCCGCGAAAGTCAAACAGAAGAACGTCATGGTCTGGAAACATATCGATAAATGGTGACATATATTCACGCGGATTAGTAAACCCTGCACCAATGACTAACAGTTTATCACTGTCACGATTAAAAAAAGTACAGCGAATAATTTGATTTTGATGTGTTTTTACAGTAAAAAGTATGCCAACGTTTGCTTGATGGTGTTTAGGCTTAATATGATGCGCTCGAACTTTTTTGGTATTAGGAATAAAAGAAGTATCGAAATAGAGTGATTGATTAAGATGTCGGTTAAGCTGTAATGCAAATTTTTCAATTATTGGGTTGAGTTCAAAACCTGCTTGATCGTTATAGGCAATTTCTGTTTTATGAGTATAAGCAAATTGCTCTGCATGGGTATAAAAAAACGATAAACACCAAAGTAACAAAAAGTTAGATAATAAAAAATTAGTTTTCTTCATAAGTCCATAGTAATTTCGGGGGTTATTATAATATCAGATGGGTGTTCAGAATATTCAGAAAGTGCCAGTTTTGTCAACTTTCAAACACTCAATTCAGGCTGAAAAGAGCGTTTTATTGGGCTATTTGTAACAATTTGATCGAATTTAGACCTATTTTTCTTCTCCCGATAAACTATAATCTATATACTAATAAGAATAAACAATGGGGTTATAATCGTTTTTTCGAAAAATATACTATTTATGGATATAATAAAAATTCGCCAAGACTTTCCTATTTTTTCTCAAAAATCAGGACAAAATAAGTCACTGATTTATTTCGATACAAGTGCAACCGCTCAAAAGCCTGCAGTTGTTATCGATGCTCTTACGCGTTTTTATACTTCTATAAATTCAAATGTTCATCGGGGTTTGTATGAACTTGGTGAACATGCGACAACACAATATGAATCTGTTCGTGAAAAAGTAGCTCGTTTTATTAACGCCCAGCATACCGAAGAGATTATTTTTACTAAGGGGACTACCGAGGGTATAAACTTTATAGCAGCATCGTGGGCCCAAGAATATCTTAAACCCGGTGATGAAATTGTATTGACGCAAGCCGAACATCATGCAAACTTATTGCCATGGCAGCGCGTAGCACAAAAAACGGGCGCTAAACTTGTTTTTATTCCTATAGATAAAGAAACATATACGTTAAAAAATCCTGAAGAATATATAACAGCAAAAACAAAATTACTGGCTGTAACCTATAGCTCAAATGTTATTGGGGATATTTGGGATCATAGCAAGCAGCAGCTTGAAAATCTTATTGCGCGGGCCCATACTATGGGTGCACGAGTTCTTATTGACGCAGCCCAAGCTGTTATGCATCGCCGTATTGATATTCAACAGCTCAATTCCGACTTTTTGGTATTTTCAGGGCATAAACTTATGGGACCAACGGGCGTTGGTGTTTTGTATATAAAAAAAGCGCTTCATGATGACGTGCAGCCGTATCACCTTGGTGGCTCCATGGTCTTCTCAGTTTCGTTTGAGCAGGCAACCTGGGCAAAAAGCCCTCAAAAATTTGAAGCAGGTACGCCACCTATTGCCGAAGTTATTGGCTTGGGAGCAGCTATCGATTATATAAACAAAAATATTAATTTCGATGTATTACATAAGCACGAAGCTCGTTTATGTTCGGTACTTATCGATGGGCTTGAGAAGTTTAAAAATATTCGTATTATGGGCAACAAACACTGGCTACGTCAGCATGGACATCTGGTAAGCTTTGCTATTCAAGATATTCACCCGCATGATATCGCTTCGTATCTTGGTACAAAAAACATAGCAGTACGAGCAGGACACCATTGCGCACAGCCGTTAGTACATGTACTCGAAGTCGATTCGTTATTGCGGGTGAGCTTTGGCGTGTATAATACTCTTGCAGAAATAGAAACTTTTCTTCAAGAGCTTACCCATGCTCTTGAACTATTTGGGAATCATGTTTCTCATAAATCTTGTAAAAATTTGGAGTTATAAAAGCACATGCTTTATCAAGAAGAGTTGATGGATCATTACAAGTATCCACGAAATAATAAACCAATCGAAAACCCTGATTTTTCTGTGAGTGAACTTAACCCTTCATGTGGAGATCGCATTGCTATCGCTGGAAAAATTTCTGGTAATATTATTACAGGCCTTGGGTTTTCAGGTTCTGGTTGTGTTATTAGCCAAGCAACTGCATCGATGTTAACTGAATATTGTCTAGGAAAAACAGTAGAACTTGCGTTAGGTCTTTCAAAAAATGATATCATAACCATGGTTGGGCTTGAGATGGGACCAACTCGTTTAAAATGTGCATTACTATCGTTACAGGTTCTTCAGCATGGACTTTTGAATACGCAGGAAAAAAAATAATTTTTGAAAGGGCTTTATGATTTCTCTAACACTTACACAAAAAAAATTTTGGGATAACGATGTCGAGGGGTATATCTTTTTGATGCGAGAAAATCTCGATTCAGTATCAGATCTTGCAACACTCGATAAAATCGAACAAGACTTTTATCCACATGTTAAAGCTATTTTACAAAAACATAAATTTAATGGTAAAAAAAACGAGACATTTGTTTTGACCGCGCTGCGTAATGACAAGCTTGTGCAATTAATTTTTGCAGGCGTTGGTAAACTAGATAAATCGTGGGATATTAATCTTGAGATTTTACGAAGATCTCTTGCAAGTGTAGTACAGCGTATGAAAAAGTTGGTGATTCCAACAGCTGTTATCGCATTACCCGACACAAAACCATTTAATATTAGCGATACTGAACTGCTCAAGCAGCTTGCTCTTATTGCCCATATGGCTAACTATGAATTTACTACCTATAAATCAGGAAAAACTGATGTTTGGCAGGGTACACTTTCTATTGAAATTGGTCCTGACCGTGATCAAAAAAGTTATCAAACATATCTTGAGATGGGTGATATTATTGGCAAAGCAATTAATCACGCACGTGATTGGGCTGACTTGCCGGGTAATATTATGACGCCGACAGCGCTAAGTGACCAAGCAAAAAAAATTGCCGAAGCACATAATTTAAAATTAACGGTCTTTGGTCGCGAAAAAGCATTAGAACTCGGCATGGGTGCTTTTTGTGCCGTCGACTCAGGGTCAGATCAAGATGGTAAATTTATTATTTTAGAATATCACACCAAAAAAGCTGGTGCGCCAACGATTGCACTGTGTGGCAAAGGGATTACGTTTGATACGGGTGGAATTAGTCTTAAGCCGTCGACCGGTATGACCGGCATGAAATTTGACATGTCAGGAGCTGCTGCTGTTATCACAACTATGAAAATTATTGGCCAACTCAAACCCGATATTAATGTCGTCGCACTTGCACCAACGGTTGAAAATATGCCAAGTGGCAGAGCTGCGCGTCAAGACGATATTGTGACAACGTTGAATGGCAAATCGATTGAAATTAAAAATACCGATGCTGAAGGTCGTTTGGTATTATCTGATACGTTATGTTACGCCGAAAAATTTTATAAGCCTGATATTATGATCGACATTGCAACGCTTACCGGCGCATGTTCGATTGCACTTGGTCATTTTTATACCGCCATGCTAACACGCGATGATATTTTAGCTGAGACGTTAACAGCACTTGGTAAAACTACGGGTGATAAAGTATGGCGTTTACCACTAGAAGATGATTATAAACCTGCTTTTAGTTCAGAAGTTGCCGATGTCAGTAATACGTCATCACCAGCATACATGGCAGGAACGATTGTTGGCGGAGCATTTCTTGAAACATTTGTTGATAAAGCACGCTGGGTTCATCTTGATATTGCAAGTACTGCACACGATGTTCCAGGCGTTAACTATGTTGGCAAAGGTGCAACAGGCGCAGGTATACGCTTACTTGTCGATTTTGTTATGAATTATAAAGCTTAGATTATAAAAATATTTTGACTTCATAACTGTTTTAATTTAATCTTCTGTGAATAGCGGGCTGAGTGGATTTTTGCCAACTCATCGCATGATTGTACTCCGGAATGTTTTAGGGGCGAATAGCTCAGTTGGTTAGAGCACCTGCCTTACAAGCAGGGGGTCGCAGGTTCGAATCCCGCTTCGCCCACCATTCTACGCCTATCCACGCCTTCCGGCTTGGCAGGCTTCGAATGGCGAGCCATACTCAAAAAGTGAAATGTCTTCCCCGATAGCTCAGTTGGTAGAGCACACGACTGTTAATCGTTAGGTCGCAGGTTCGAGTCCTGCTCGGGGAGCCATAAAATAAAAGCCTCTGATGTAAAAGTCAGAGGCTTTTTTGTTGTTTAGAGAGGAACAGTTGATAAATTGATTAAAATTTTGCGATACTACCAAAAAACCTGAGAACATTTCATATTATGGATACAAATTTATGAATGAAGAAATAATAAAAGAAACAATAATAGAAGAAGCAAAAAGCCGTCTTATCAAGACATATGATCCTCTAGAAATCTATCTTTTTGGATCATACGCTTGGGGACAACCAGATAAAGACAGCGATCTTGATTTGGTTGTTGTCATTGATCAATCTAATGAAAAAAGTTATAAACGACCTATTCGTGGATATGATGCCTTAATGAGTCTACGCATTCCTAATGACATTATTATTTATACAAAATGCGAATGGGATGAATTAATTTTAAATGTAACAACTTTGGCATATAAGATAAAAAGCCAAGGCAAAAAGCTTTATGTCAAAGCTTAATCCCAGCATAGCTGCTGTTCAAGATTATCGGGCATGGTTATCATATGCAGAAGAAGATTTAACATCGGCACGAATCTTAGTAAAAGAAAAAGTCTTTCGGTCAGCAACCTATCATGCTCAGCAGTGTGTTGAAAAAGCTCTAAAAAGTTATTTGGTTTTCAAACAACAAGAAATTCGGAAAACACATGATCTTGTTGAATTAACACAACTATGTGCTGAATTTGATTTTGAATTTATTACGCTCCTTGGTTATGCTAAAAATATCAAGCCATATGCAACACGTGGACGATATCCCGATGATTTTCAGCCTCCCGATGAGTTAGATGTTAAGGAAGCAATTAGTCAGGCAGCAAGCGTATTATCTTTTGTTAAGAAAAAAATAGAAATTTAATGGCATAATGAAAGTATTAATAGAGCATAATTATAACAAAAAAAGCCGAGCAAAAGCTCAGGTTAAAATTGAAAGCAAAGATCTTTGGCAAGGAGATGTGACGCTTGCTAAAGTTATTTATCCGTTTCTTAAAAAATACAGAAATCTTTATAATGGAAAAAATCCAATGTGTGGTTATCCTGCACCCTTTGCCCCTGATCCATGTAAGCCAGAAGGACCTGATAATCCCGATCGATTTGATGAATGGTTAGAGTGTTTAGATAAGATGGTCTACTCTTTTGGGTGGCTAGCAAAACATGGTGATTGGGATGGCCCTGAAAGAAAAAATTATTTCAAAGAAAGCGAACAAGCGCTTAAACCCTATCGTAAAGAATTAAAAAAGTTGGCCAAGCTGGATAAAGAACGATTTGCTGCTTTAAAAGAAGATGGTGTCTTGAATTCTTTAGAATGGGATCGAAGTTCAGAAATTACGCACCCGGTCATAGAAAAATATTATCCAAAATTTGACGAACATCGTAAACGAATTCAAGAAGGCATTGATTTATTTGCCAAATATTTTGGCAGTTTGTGGACATGAAAAAAAACACGATTTTAGTACGGATGGCAGGTCATAAAATAAAAGCCTCTGATGTAAAAGTCAGAGGCTTTTTTGTTTGTAAGTAGTCATAATCAGATCCCACGAATAACAGCTTGTATCATTTTGAAAAAAATCTTTATATTATTAGGTCTGGCGCCTAAATTAAACATTAATACAATCAAGAAATCTTCCATGAATATGCTGCACTACCTTCTCATGATTTTATTATTCGGAGCTCAGATAATGGCACAAGAAAAAATTCAATTACCACGGCCAACTGGTTCCTATAACGTTGGTGTGAGCACTCATTTTTTAAAAGATATATCTCGCCATCATAACGATGAAAAAAGCCGACCTCTTTTAGTGCGCATTTATTATCCATCAGTGGAGATACACAAAGAATATCCTCTCTATCTCTCTGATACTATGCATCTTTATAAAGAAAAGATTGTTCGTACCTCTAAAGTATCACCAGAAGATCTCGAGTATTTAGATGAGATCAGGGACTGGGCCATGCCTGATGCTCCGATGGATGCAGAGAATTCTCCCTTTCCCGTTCTCTTTTTCTCCCCTGGTTTTTTTATGGCGGCACAATTATATTCATCTTTGATTGAAGAAATGGCTAGTCATGGATATGTAGTGGTTGCAATTAACCACACCGATGCCTGTTGGCCAGTGATGTTCCCTGATGGATCTAGCCCAGTAATTTTGCCAGAACTTGCGAATGTATTTTCCAACAAAGAGCGATCATGCATGCAAATATTTGATATGACTCAAGAAACATGGATTAAAGATGTTGAATTTGTTCTTTCATGGCTGCGAAATCAACCATTAACAAAATCGTTTGATATCTCGCATATGGGCATATTTGGCCATTCATTTGGCGGCAGCACGGCAACTGAAGCCTCGCGGCAATATAATGATTTTAAGGCCATGGCAAATCTTGATGGCATGTTATTTGGTCCCAATTGGGATAAACCATTTGAAATTCCAAGTTTATTTGTTGTAGCTGAAAAACAGCTAACATATGAAGAGGCTCTCAAGGCAGGACTTACCATAGAACAATTTGATAGCATGCTCGCAAGATGCTCCAAAAAAGTTTTTGATCAATTAAATAATAATTCTTTTTATGTAACGGTAAAAAATGCTGATCACGCAAGCTTTGTCGATTCAAAACTCATCAAAAGCCCTCTGTACAAAAATGTACTTAACCCTCTCAGGGGTATTGAAATTACTCGAATCTTGCTTGTAGATTTTTTTGATCATTATTTAAGAAATAAAAAAGTGACTGTGCTTAAAGAACAAAATTCTCGATTCCCCGATATTCTCATCCAGCAAAAATAATTCCATGAAAACTAAAACTCATCAGTAAGAGGATGGTGTAAAAACTGCAAAGAACATTAAAAACGCCCAGAATGCTGCAAAAGCTGGTAAAGCTGTCTTTATGCCTACCGCTGCTATGGTTGATGGTGTTGCTGATGTCTGCCAACTAATCTGTGACTTCTTACCAACCCCATAAGGTTACATATGTACGATTATCTTGAACTTATACTTAATGTGATTGGTTTTTTGCTATCGATGTATATGCTCATCAGATATGTTCCCCTGACCAAAGAAAAAGAAATGGGCTATATCCGTGAGAATGTATTGTGTTGGTTTTTCGTCTTATTTACTATGGCGATCTTCAAGAACTCGCTATTCGGGTTTGTTCTTGTGCTCAGATGGTATATGAAGGGCGAGGTCTCGAGTAAGTATAAGTAACAAGAAAAAGCCCCTGTTATAAAAAACAGGGGCTTTTTGTATACTTCGAGCCCACAGAATCAAATTGTGGGTTCATTTATTTGTTAAAAGTTAAATAAATGCCAAATCAAGACTGAACCATGAAATTATTTACAAAAAAATCAAAACTTAAACAAAAGAACTCTAAGACCAAAAATCGTCGGAATGAATCATCCAATGATCTGAGGTTAGAAGTACTCTATATTTTTCTTATTTTTTGTTTTACATTTTTTGTTATTGGGATTTCTATTCTGCGCTCATATCTTGGGTGTAATAAAATTGAAGCTCTTATATACGCCTTCAAGTTTCTTTATGCGACTTTGCATGGCTAATATATCAGGCTATGATTGAATGGACTCTCACAAGCGCTTAAAATTAAAAAATACTATTTCAATTACAGGTCCACCAGAAAATCAATCTATTTTAGGGATCGTATAAAACCCTTGACCCCCTCTACAACAAAAATTTATATTCTTAGATGAGATAAAAAAATTCTTCTAAACGTATAGGAAATTGTATGCAAATAATACGATGGCTTATCTTGATTTGTTTTGCTTGTACGAATGCAATAAATGCGACTAATACAATTACTGCAATTCCAGCAGGCGGCATGGTGATCAGTACTCCTGGTACCTATGTTTTCGAAAATGATATCACCTGGAGTCCAAGCGGTGATGGTCAAGCGATTCTGATTACGGCAAACAATGTGGTTCTCGATTTTAAAAACCATAAATTGAAAAGTGTGAGTACTTCGTTTAAAACAAGTGGCATTGTGGCGACATCAGCTGCCAATCTCACCATTAGAAATGGAACGATTGCCAACATGGGGTTTACGGGAATCCAATGTAGTGCGTGCACACAACTTTTGATTAAAAATGTGACGGTAAATGGATTGAACATGGAAAACACCGCGGTCTATACAGTGCCTGTGGGAATTCTTGTTACTGGTTCGGAAATTGTTTCTATCAATGGGTGCACCGTAAAAAACATCAATGTAAAAACCGGGTCAACGGCTGGGATTCAACTGACAGAGACACTTACTTCAAAGGTCTTGAATTGTCATGTTAAGAATTTGCTTAATAGAGATGGTGCGTGTACAGGGATAGGACATCTTCTTTGCGCTGATGCAATGGTAAAATCATGTACTTTAGATAGAATCAAAAGTGAGTTTATTAATAATCTAAATACAGAAGGACATACTGCCATTGGAATTATTCCTGTTGCCTCAACAGGACTGCGAATAATAAACTGCACCGTTTCAAATGTTACGGGTTGCTGCGATGATGCTCATGGTATGAGCCTCTTTGAATGTTTCAATGCTGTTGTAAAAAAATGCGAAGTAAGAAATGTTCTCGATGGTGCAGGAGCGGCACAAACGGGTGCAAAAGCAACAGGTATTGAAGTCTATGCCTCTGGAGTTAAAGTTATGGACTGCTTTGTGAAAAACATTAAGGCTATTAATCCACAAGATAAACAGGCAACGGGCTTTAGTTGTGCGCAATCTTTTGGTGTTCAATTCATTGGGTGTAGGGCTGAAAAAGTCAGCGTCGTTGATCAAAATGGAAACCAATCGGCAAGTTTAGGGTATGGCACAGGATTTGGCTGGGCCCCAGATCCAAGACCTGAATTTATTGTGCCTGCGGTGAACACTTTGTATAAAGATTGCACAGCAAAAACGTGCCAGGTTGGCTTTGATTCATGGTTTCATATTGATTCGAATTGGGAAAATATCTCTTCTATATGTAATGGAATTCCAGTTTTGAATGAAAACCAACCTCCACGGACGGTTTCTTGTAATCCCTGCTCGGAATGTGGCTGCACGCAAACGGGATGTTATCCCGAGCCAACAACTACTACAATAAATAATGTGGCACAAAACAATAAATTCTCAAATGTACATATCTCAAACGTATGTAGATAGTTTAACGCGAACTCGATATTAAAAAAAGACTATTCCAGACGGTCCTAGAACGTAAAGGTTAAAAATTGAGTAACATACGTATCATGAAACTAATTCCTTGAGGTCTATTTCGTACACTTGTTTCAAAGTAAAGCATACTGGCAGCATAAAATTTTTCAGAAGGCTGATAAAGAAGTCCAGGACCTAGACCGACAACTCGTTCGCGGCTACCGGGAATTTTGATGTTACAAAGACGATCATCAGTCAGTTGTTGTAACCAATATCCGGCAAATCCAACCCATAAATTTTTTACAACTTCATATTCCATATCGAAGTTTGCATGTACCGCTGTTCCTGGTTGTAGTTTTAGTTTGTTTTTGGAATTCCATAAATAATGTAATCGCCATGATATTGCCCAATGACGAGTAAAGTAAAGCGTTGCTGCCCAATAAGGTTCAATAAAATAAAAGCCATTTCCAGGACTAACGTCATTCCCGCTTGTTTTACCTGTAGGAAATGAAACGTTCAGTTCGACCCTATGCACAAAAAGAGGTTCACCATTTTTTTTCATACGTGGTTTCCACTGTAAGAATGGACCAGCTGCTAAGTCGCCAAATCCTGCACCAGCAGATTGGAAACCTAAATTATTTTTGCTGATGTCAAGAACAAATATTATAGGAAGCGCTGCCGAAAGTCCCCAGTGTGCCCCAAAAATAGAAGCACGATTTGATTGATAAATAAAAGTGGTATTTACGTCGAATAAATTAACTGTTGGGGAATTAACATTCCCCAACAGGTTGCCATTGTTGTCAATAAGTCTATTGGAATGGTAATATTTACTAGATTCTCCCCAGTACCAACCAGGTAATAGTCGTAAAGGCCCACCATCAAGAAAGTTTGTTCCACCAAGGTTAACAGTAGGTAACTCATATGCATACATATTTAATGAGCAAAACAAAAATAATAATAATTTAGAGAACAAATTACTGAACTTCATCTTAAAATCCTAGATACCGTTAGTTTGATAATTTAACTTCTCTTTCTATATTCTTCTAAATGCGGGTAAAAACGCAAAATTTATTTTTAATCTTGAATTTATAACATAAAAAAAACTATCTTTTTTCATGAACAATAATCTTATAAAAGGAGTTTTTATGAATATACGTTTCTTTGTTCTGTTTCTGATACCCATCTTATCAACAACAAGTCTTTCGTCTGCTCCAGAGAGCAACGCTCGTATCACCAAATATGAAATACTCAAAAAATATAAAGAAGTTACATGTACATTAAAACCAAGAAACAGAAGAGCTGAGCACGGCACACATCCACATATTCCTGGATCTCTTAAACGTAAAAGTAATCAGGCATCAAGTACTAATTGGGCTGGGTATGCTGCGCTAACAAATATCAATCATCCTGCTAATAATACCGTAACAGCTGTAGAAGGAACATGGACTGTTCCTACAGACGTCTGTACGCAAAAAGGGTATGCTGCTTTTTGGGTAGGAATCGATGGTTATAATTCTCCAACGGTCGAGCAAATAGGTACTGAACATGATTGCATGAATGGTAAACAAACGAACTATGCATGGTTTGAAATGTATCCAAGAGCAAGCTTTACTATTAATAATTTTCCACTTAACCCTGGAGATCAAATAACAGGGACGGTAGAATATCAAGGTAATAATGTCTTTCAATTAACATTAAGAAATGATACTCAAAGAATTTATACGGTTATTCCATCTCGATATACGATAATGGTTGGTGCTAAACGCCAATCTGCTGAATGGATTATAGAAGCTCCGTTTCTTAACAACATACTTCCATTAGCAAATTTTGGAACTGCATTTATGTCAGAATGCACTGCGACAATTAATGGTATTAATGCTCCAATAAATAGTAATTCTTGGCAAAATATTAATCTTGAAATGATTACGAATAATAATGCACCTAAAGCAATTTCTTCGCCATTATCTGTAGGTGGAAATTCTTTTTCTGTAGTGTGGCGACATCAGTAAGTTCTAAGTTTATTTTTTCAAAAAAGTTAAAAGCCTCTGATGTAAAAGTCAGAGGCTTTTTTGTTTACAAAGTTTAACAAGATAATTTAGTTTATTTCTTTTTCGAAAAATATTGATTTAAACCATAGACTAAGCTTGCAAATGGCATATCAAGACCACCATAGACTTCGAGAGCAAGTGGGCTTGCATTATCTTTTAATATTTCGACAGCGACATCTGAATAGCCGACTGGTTTAACACCAGCTTGTACCATGCGAGCTACACCGAGTTCACCTTGTTTGATGGTGAATGCCCCTGATGCATCAATAACTGCATAAACATCATAGCCTTTACCTACGGCAGTGATTGCCGGGAAAGCAAGGCATACATCTGTCGTTATCCCAGTCATAATCAGTTTTTTTCGTCCTGTTTTTTCAATTGCTTGGGTAACGCGTTGATCATCCCACGCATTAACGGTTGTCCGTTCGATAATAGACACTTCTTGTAATAATTCTTTTAGTTCAGGGATCATAGGTCCCCACATGCTTTCTGTTGTTGTCGTGACAACAATTGGAATGCCGAAAACTTTAATTGCTTTTACCAGTCCAGTGATATTGTGCTTTAATTCTTCAATAGGGATATCTCTTACTCCCGTGTATAAACCTATTTGATGGTCAACGATTACCAGTGCAGCGTTTTCTTGTGTAAGAGTTTCATAGTATTCTTTTCTGATCATTTTCTATCTCCTTTTTATCGAGGGTAAAGTCCTAATACTGGTCCCAATATGACCTTTGCAACTTTAAGAGAAGAGTCTCTTAATGGATTTCCAGTGTCCCACTTGGGATCAATATCATTAAAGTGATGGCGTAGATAAACATTATTAAATCTATCTATCCACCAGATGATGGCATTAGTGTTATTTGGATAACTAATGAAAGCAGGTTCTATAGCTACATCAATAAAATCATTGCCAATATTTTTCCAGGTAGGTGAAGCAAGAGTCCCACCCCTCACGAACTTATTGAATTCTATTTTATAGTCTTTACTTCGTAAAATTTCGGGGGTTTTATTTGATTGTCCGAGTATGCTTATGTTAGTTACTCCCTGATCTCCTAATGAATTCCAGTCATTTCCCCATCCTATGCCGTTGCGAAACTGTAACACTCCTGATGCAGTTACCCCAAATACATGTTCATATGTATCATATGGTGATGCCGCAATATATTTTAATCGGGCACTATGATTGGGTCCGCCTTTCCAGCCAACGCGTTTACCATAAAAATAATCAGTAGTATAAACGCTATCATCAGCGGCAATAGCCCACACGTAAGCTATTGCATATCCAGCAATCGTTATTTCTCTGATTCCTACATTTGGTGCTGGATTTTCTCTATTTGTCCACGAAAGATTAATAGTTTGTCCCGGCGAAGTTTTTTGTAGGTGCGACTGTGTTAATTGTGCTGACGAAATGAAACCAAATGCATCAACAATCCAAATTACCCCAAAAGCAGAAACTGCGCAGCTTTTAATGGTGACAGCCTGTGATGCAAAAGGAGGCAAAGCAATATTTGCCCATCCTGTTCCGTCTAAATTTGAACTATCGATACCTATTCTACAATAAAGCTGACCGTCAGTGCCTATTGCAAATCCTGTGTATGGGTAGTCAGCGGCGACAAGATTATTGAAGAAAAATATGCCGGAAAAAATTAAAAGTTTTATTAAGAACTGATTATTCATTCTATCTCCTTGGTTTTTTGACTTAACGTATATATCTTGTAAGGTTATTTTCAGATTTGTTTTGTGTGTAATCTTATAAATAAGGTCTTTTACGATGAATAAGCAATATTTTTTATTTATTACTTTTATCTTATCTAGTATTGGCTTTTCAAGAGCCCAAACAAAAGATCGGGTTCAAATTATTCCACAAAAAACAATGATGGTCCCATTCAAAAATAATCGCAATTATTTTCCTATTAACTCGGGCGGTATGTCTTCTTCTGTAACTAGCAGGATTAATTATCTTAACGATAATGGAGTTTTAAAGCTTGAGAGCATGACCGTTTATATTGACGGTTCAGTTATTACGATTTCTAACCAAAAACCATGTTCTCTTCAACTTCTAAGAGTGTTACAGCAAGATTATAAACGTGTTATTGCCGATGCAATACGTGCTCGCAGAGATGGTCTTTTAAAGGGTTTAGAAGCGTATAAAAAAGATGAAGATAAGCTTGGAAAAGAACATGAAGAATCTGATCTTGTTGGAGATTGGTTTGAAAAAGTATGGGACCCGCTCTACAAAGCTGAATTATCTAAGAATCCAATCATGAAAGAGTTTTTTGCAACATTCACTGATGTTATTAATGAATTATCTGGAGCAGAAGAATTTTCACAAAAGATGCGATCTATCCCATCAGAGAAACGTACGCTTGCAGATAACATAGAATCTTTAAGTTTTCAGATGGCTCATGAAGATGCCCATCATCATTACCAACAGGCATATGAAGCTTATATTGCTACGTTTATTGGAACAAAAATAGATGATAGCAAATAAAATCTTGCTAAAAGTGAGATTTTATTTGTTTTTTACTACTTTTATTTCTGTTAGAGTCTAATTTTTTACAAAACGCAGACGATTTTTTGCATAATTCAGATTGAAAACTAATGGGAAATTAGCTTTTATTTATCGATGTAATTGACAATCTCGTCTAAGTAGATATGTTATTCTGCATCACCCTATCGTAGCTATTGTCTTAAATATATCTAACCAATGAGGACCTGTTATGAATATTCGTTATATACTTTTAGCAGTATGTATGCTTTTCAGCTCAGCATCAGCAATGAGCGATAAGCAAAAAAATACTAAGCTCCAAATCGATATGCTTTCAACACTTATGAATGCGCCTCGCGTCTTAGCACTTGATAGCGAAGATGCTAACAGCATTAGAAATGCTTTAGCAGTTGACGCATTTGCACACGCTGTTAAAGCGTACAATCTTTTTCAGCCTAAAAGATTATCGAGTAGCCGAAAAGCTGCGATATGGAATCAGATCAAAATGGCAATCCATTCAGGTTTCACTATTAATAGTATCGATACTATGTTAGATACACAGTTGGTTGCTGATGACAAGACTGAGATAAAAGCTCACCAAAAAAATCAGATCTTGCAACTTTTTCTTGAATTTTTCTTGAGAGGGGTAGCTCTTTATCATCATAATTTTGGTAATGGCAAAAAAAAGGTAACCACCGTAACATCAGAGATGGCAGATGTTGTTGGAATTTTACGAGCAGGCAATGCGCTCCAAACAACAATTAAAAGACAAAAAAGACTTCTTGCGAATGCTGCTTTAAACAAGAATCAAGAAGAACAACAAACAGATAAAATTGCTGACGTTGTTAATGATAACGTTGAATCAAAAAATCCTGTAACTCCTGAAGTATCAAAAGAACCAGTTCAAGCTCCAGAGCCAGCGGTTCAAACTCAAGATGATACACCTGTAGTAAGATCCCAAGATATCGTACAAGATATTATGTCAGGTCCTGTAACCGTTGACACCAAAAATGTTGGATCTGAACAACCTGCAAGCCCTATGGCACCTACGGTAATCGTAGTACCTGTAGTAATAGATAATACCAAGGTTGAAAAGCAAGAACCAATTAAAGTAGAACCAACTCCTCAAGTTAAACCATATGTTGATGACAATGCTGCTCTTGACAGACTTATTGACAAGATTGAATTCGAAGAGAAAAACGAACAACTTAAAAAGCTTCATGAAGAAGTATTGAATGTTCATGTTCAAGTAGTAGAAGAAGCAAGAAGAGTAAAAGAAGCGCAAGAAGCTAAAAAAGCTGAAAGAGCTCAAAAAGAAGCAGAAGAAGCGAAAAGAGCTAAAGAAGCTCAAGAAGCAGAAGAAGCACAAAAAGCGCTCGAAGCGAAAAAAGCTGAAGAAGTCAAACGTGCTGAAGAAGTAATAGTCTTGGCTCCTGAAACAAAAGAAGTAGAAGTTAAAATTGTAGAAGCTGGTGACAAAATCTTTGTATGCCCATTACATGGTTATAATCCACATGCTTCAATTGAAAGATATCCTCATGATCATCAAAATCCATCATGGCCTGATCAGCTTTCAAGAGCTCAAAGAAAATGGCTTGCTAAACGTAATAAGCAATATAACTTTGATAAGTATGAATGCCGCGCAACTGAAAATGTTTTAAGATATCCTACAATCAAGAGATAATAAGCGATATTAAGAAACTGATAGTCCAAAAAAAGTAAAAAAGCCTCGCAGAAATGCGAGGCTTTTTTACTTTTTAATTAAATAGATCGAGCTATAAACGCTTTAACCTGGTCAATACAGTGTTGTTGAATAATGGGGTCATCTTTAAAGTTTTGGTTTGCGTCAATGATAAGAAGTGGGATGTTGGCAAGTTCTGCAGGGATATCTTTTTTTTCAATAAACCATTCGGTATAACAACGATGAAGGTCTTCTTCAAACTGCATAGACAAGTCTTTTTCTTCAGTTCTTTGTCGGTTTTTAACACGATCTAATGCTATATCTGGGCTTGCTTTTAGGTAGATAAAGCCATGGGGCTTGACCGTCGTATTTTTTACAATCCAGTCAAAAAGCTCTTTGTACATAACCCATTCAATAGTGCTCATGGTGCCCGCTGTATACCCCATTTTTCCAAATACGAAACAGTCGGCATACATCGACCGGTCGATAATAGCCACTGATGCTTGTGAGTTTTTTGCATGTTTTTCTACTGCTTTCATGTGCATTAACGTAATATATACTTCAGCAGTAAATGCCCATCGTTTTTGATCTTTGAAAAAAAGGTCCAGTAAATTTCCCGTGCCATGTACATCTACAAATGTTTCAACAGGTTCATGCATAATCGTAACATCCGGAATACTTCGACCAAGAAGTTCAACAAAGGTTGTTTTTCCCACGCCAGTAGGGCCCTCAATAAAAAAACAGGGTACATCAGCATAGATCGAAAGCATCATGAATGTGCAAGCAGATAACAGTACATAAAATCTTTTATTACATATAAACATATAACTTCCAATCTCTTTTTAATTATAAATCATACTTTTTTGCAATAGTTACAATGCGTTCAGTCTTTTCTTCTGAAAATTTTGATCCATCAATATCGCAGTGATCAAGAACTTTAAATCCATTACGCATAAGCATCTCTTTAAGTTCTTGTGCGGTATACAACTGTAAAGTCCCAACGCTTTTTGATTTTTTGAGTTTACCAAAATCTTTTTGTTCATAATCTGTCGTATAAGAAACCAAAACGCCATGATCATCGATTATGCTATGTTGAATTTGGCGAAGCTTAGTATCTCCTTCGGTTTTAACCCATTCTATTGATAATTTAGTTATATTATTATCATTCATAAAATAGTGTTTATTAAAGATATCAAAAACGTATATTCCCCCATTATGCAAGTTACTATGTATGTTGCGCATTGCTTTTTCAAAACCAGCTTTTGTAAGATGGCCGATCGAATTAAATATCGTTAAAGCAGCATCAAATTTTCCAACCTGTATGGTACGCATATCACCCAATAACAGCTGTACATTAATTTTTTCTTGCTTAGCTTTGTTCTTGGCAAT
>Ga0207111_10008_pt1 | contig 77747 bp, 65 predicted proteins | sample Alteio_BWMinHeat_71_FD_153577 | JGI IMG/M metagenome (GOLD analysis project Ga0207111, IMG submission 153577) | Enriched cells from forest soil in Barre Woods Harvard Forest LTER site, Petersham, Massachusetts, United States -... | ecosystem: Environmental > Terrestrial > Soil > Temperate forest >... | reverse complement strand
CGATCGCTACAAAAAAGGTGATACTGTTGAAGCAGTGATTCTTGCAATCGATCCAACAAATCGTAAAGTCTCTCTCGGTATTAAACAACTTGAAAAAGATCCTTGGACCAATGTCGCTAACGAATACACTGTTGGCAGCACGGTTGAAGGTATTGTTTCAAAAATCACCAACTTTGGTGCTTTTGTTAAACTTCCTACCGGTATCGAAGGTCTTGTTCACATCTCTGAGCTTGCAGACAGCGATGTTTCTAAAGTTGAAGACATCTTGAAAGTTGGCCAAACAGCTTCTTTCAGAGTCATCAAAGTAAGCCAAGATGAACGTAAGTTAGGTTTGAGCTTAAAACCTGCACGTGAAGCTAAAGCTGAATCAAAAGAAGCTAAAGAAGAAGCTGAACCAAAAGCAGCTCGTGAACCAAAACAGTTTAAAAAACCAAAAGAAGAAGCTGCTGCAAAACAACAACAAAAAGATCCTGCGAAGGGTTCATTGCAACAAGCGTTAGCAGAGCATGCGGCTAAGTCAAAAAGCAAAGTAACAAAAGACGAATAACTATGGAAAAAACATTTGCAATTATTAAACCTGATGCGGTCAAAGCTAAGTACTCCGGCAAAATCATCGACCGTATCGAACATGAAGGCTTTAACATTATCGCGCTTAAAAAACTTCGCATGACAACTGCTCAAGCTGAAGCGTTTTATGGCGTGCATAAAGAGCGTGGATTTTTTAGAGAGCTTGTTGATTTCATGACCTCTGGTCCTGTTATCGTTCTTGCTCTTGAAAAAAACAATGCGGTTAACGCGTGGCGCGATTTAATGGGAGCAACCGATCCTGCAAAAGCAGCCGAGGGCACAATACGCAAGTTATTTGGTGCAAATATCGGTGAAAATGCAACACATGGATCTGACTCATTAGAAAATGCAGCAATCGAACTCAAGTTCTTTTTTCCAGAACTTAAGTAATTCAAAACAAATAAGCGGCGCTTCTTAATAGCGCCGCTTATTTGTTTTCTTATTTATTTTTTTAGCATTTTTCCTAACATGTCTTTAGTGAATAAAAACCTAAAATTGCCATTAGGAGCTCGTCCCCATCCTTTAAAAGTTTTGTCATGCGCGCTAAGGCTCTTTGTGTTATAGTGAAGTACTTGCGAATCAAATGAATCAAGATAGGGGTACTTCTTAAAATATTCCTGAGCTATCAGCTTTACTGTCTCTTGCATAATCCCCTTCCCCCAAAACTTCTCATTAATCCAAATACCAAAATTGCCAGAACCGCTATCATTTCTAATCTCAACCTCTCCTATCAATTGATCCGAGAATTTATCAAAAATACAATAGTGAAGTATCTTTAAGTTCTTGTCATGCAGCTTCCAGACAAGCCATTTTTTCACCTCATCGTTTGTCCATCCCGTTGACCCATACGTTGCCCGAACTTGAGCTGTAAAGTTTTTACAATAAGCATCTAACATCCCGCGGGCATAGGGCTTGAGAACAATATTTTCACCCTCAAGCTCTCCAGGCTTACTCACAAAGCTTTTTTTTATGTCTGGTTTTGTGTCGGGTAATTTTGTTGAGACTTTTTTGTGTGCTGCAGCAAGTTTTGCTATCAGCAAAGCTTTTTGCTGAGCTAAAGAGCTCGTAGGTTCTGTTGTATTTTTAGTCTGTAATAATAGATCGCTCAGGGTGACACTTAACGTAACTAATCTATCTTCTAAAACAACAAGCGCTTGTTCTAATTCTTCAAGCGATGCGTAAGATGTTATCGAGAAAAATAAAACCCAGAAAAAAATACTGTTTTTACCCAGCAACTTCATATCCCCCTCCAAAAAAATTTGATCTTGCTCCCTCAGGACATCATAGATAAGATTAAATGTAACTCATGCTTCTGAATAAACACAATAAACATCATATTTTTTGCTGAGCCGGGAAGCTTTATGACAATACATTATTACTTGATTTTATTCATTTTTATATTCTCTTGCGTATCAAAATCAGATGCCGTTGTTATACTTGTTCACGGATCATTTGCAACATTTTCAACATGGTGCAAACCCAATGGAGCGTTCTTTCAAGAGCTTGAAAAACAGGCAGCAAAATTCAATCAAAAAGTTGTACCATTTTCTTGGTCAGGAATACCACAAGATTCACATATTATTTTAGGGGCCGAAGCACTGGCAAAAACCATCTTAAGCTATCCAGCAGAAGAAGAAATTATCTTGATTGGGCATAGCCATGGTGGCAACGTGATCAACTTTGCAAGTCACTTATTACATGATTCTTTGGGCGAGATGTTTTCGGCAACATCATGTCCAACAATCAGTTCGATTATTTCACAAGCGTACCAATCAAATATATTGGGCAATCAAAATACGCAAGAGTACACGATAACAACCAAACAACCAAAAAATAACCCTATTTTCAAAGCAACAATACAAGCAATAAACAGTGTCGAGAACCATAAACTCAGTTATAAAACCCGTCATAACAATCAAAAAAAATTTATGATCGAAAAAGTATATGTTCTGGGCACGCCGGTACATACAGAAAAATACCCACCTCAAATGAAAACCATTAACCAATATTTTAATCTCTATTCAACGGGCGATTTTATTCAGCCCGTTTTTGGCCTTTATAAAAGAACCTACCCGCTCCATGAACGGCTCGTTAATCTCTCGGTTGCAATACAAAATACCGGTAGTTTTTTACGACCAAATAAACCAAAGCATCATGAGCTGCACCACACTCTTGTTGCGCAATGGCTTTTGGCAATTCCCGAAATTTTAAAAACCAAAAAGCTTGGCAACTTCGAACAGTTCTCATTCAATAAGAATGGCTCGATCTTTTTCAGTCACAAGCAAAGCCCTTTTTATCAGATTACTCATAAGAAAAAGAGCCTACGGATCTTTTAAATCCATAGGCTCTTTTTTTATTTACTTGTAAGAACTCAGGAGAAATTACGCAGCAGCTGCCGCTTCATTTGATCCTTCTTCTTGTTGTTCATTTTTAGCTGGTTCTTTACTTGTATCCTGTTGTTGCATCTTTTGACTCTGTTCATTAAGCTTGTTCTTATTTACGCCCTTGTTCTTAATGTTGGTTTTGATTCTGTTAACCGCTGCTTCGTCATTTGATGATAGATCTTCAGATACCTTAACTGGCTCTGCTGGCTGTACATCTGAACGCTTCGTCTTCTCGTCATCGATACTAATAATCGTTAATCCCTTTTCCTGGGTACCATCTGAATCAATGTTATCTTGAAGAGCGCCTCGATCTCGTGCCATTACAACCACGCGATCTCCATGGGTATAACCTTCTGGAATAACGATTTTTGTTCTACTACCTCTTCTAATTTCAAATTCTGTTTCATCTGCAGCTGGGTAAATACGCGCAAGAGCATTTTCGCCTTTGTAGTATATTGCATAATACAATGTTGCATTGCCATCATTTTCAAAGACCAATGTCTTATCTGCGCCTGTATCAACAGCCTCTTCAGATTGACCTTCTTCACCAGTATCACTTGAAGCAGCAACATTAACGTTATACACATTTATACCAGCGTTTGGATACGTCCAATAACCTAATGTAGGCCAAGCCCAAGCACCAAATTGTGGATAGAACCAACCACCCCACGGTTGATAGAACCAGAATCCGAAATTTGGATAGAAGAATCCACCAAATGGGAAGCCCCAGAATGGACCCCAGAATGGACCAAATGGATTTAAGAACCATCCAAATCCTAAACCTAAGCCTAAGCCTAGACCAAATGCCCATCCGCTACCGAAAACTCCAAAACCAGCGGACCAAGCTGAGCCAATATTACCAGCAAAATTTCTTCCGCCATGACCATGTCCATGTATACCGCCGTGTCTGCCAGCGCGACCTTTTCCAGCGCCACCACGTTTGCCAGCTTTTCCAGCACCACCACGTTTAGCGCCTTTTCCGGCTCCGCCACGTTTAGCGCCTTTTCCGGCTCCGCCACGTTTACCTGCTTTTCCAGCGCCAACTTTCGATGAAGTTCCCTTTCTTCCTGTTGTCGTTTTTCCTGCTGTTCCTTTAGCAGCTGTCTTTGCTTTAGATTTTGCTACGCGTGCTTTTCTTTGTGTATGAGTTGCTGTTCTCGTACCTGCATGTGAAGTTCCTGTATGTGAAGTTCTGGTACCAGCGTGTGAAGTACCTGCATGTGAAGTTTTAGTACCCGTATGTGAAGTACGTGAAGCAGTCTTTTCTTTAGATCTTGCTACACGCGCTTTTCTCTGTGTATGGGTTGCTGTTCTCGTACCTGCATGTGAAGTTCCTGCGTGTGAAGTACCCTTATGAGAACCTTGATTAGCAGAACCTCTTTGAGCACCTGCACGATTGCCACCACGATTGCCGCCGCGATTACCACCACGATTTCCAACATGACTTGCGCCACGGTTTCCGCCGCCGCGACTTCCGCCGCCACCACTAGCATGACCACCACTAGCATGACCAGCTCCGCCGCTTCTACCAGCAGCCGAAAGCTCTGTAGCTGACAGGTCTGGTGTTCCTAACGCAAGAAGCATTAGAAAACCTATAATTTTGTTAATTTTCTTCATCATTACGACTCTCCCTTTCTTTTAAAAAAACCGACTATTTTAACCTTTACTACACTTCTTTTCAGTCTGAATATAATTTCATATTAGTAAATTTAATTCAAGGAAAGCAAGTAAAAATATAAAAAGTTCGAAAAGCTGATCGCTTTTCAGGTTTTTTTAATACCTATTTGAAATTAATATTTATTTGAGATAGAATGATTGGGATAGACAATTTTTAGTGAAAAACTGGAGGTTTTTATGAATTTCTTACGATTTGCAATGTTATTTGTTGGGTTTGCCTATCTTTTATCAGTCATCCCAGTAATGGGTATGGATGATCAAAAGAGCGTTGATTCTGGATATGGGTTGGGCTTGTCCCAAGCTTCTACCCCTCCTATGGATTTGACTCAACATGATCGTGATAAACGTGGAATTAAGCGTAACTTTGAAACAATGAGCGCTACAGACGCATTGTTGGATAGTGCTAATCAAAGAAAAAAAAGACAAAAAACAGACTCGAGACCAACAGACATAACACAAGAACACAAGGTTCAAGACAACAAGATTGTTGAAACTTCTGCACAAGAACACAAGGTGCAAGATCACAATATTGTTGAAACTCCTGCAGCAATATCTTCTGGCCATCAGGTTAATCTTCTAGGACTCGATGCTAAAGAAGACAATCCTGATTTAGTTCTCTCTGGTGAAACAATGCCCGTAAATGCTTTTAGCCCTGAACAAATAGTTCAACTTTCTGCCGACGATACTTATTCAAGACATGTTCCATTCGGATTGATCGCACCATTACCAGGTTATTCAGTATCACCAGGTAATACAGTACCACGTTCACTTGATTTCGACTTAAGCAACCTATTTGAAACAGGTGCTCAACTTAATACCTTTGTTTTTATTCTAAACATCATGAAAAATCCACACTTTACAAGAAACATCCTACGTGATCAAGCTCTCTATTTAAAAAAGAAAATTCTAGAGAGAAAACATTCATTACGCGATGTTGAATGTTTGATGCAAGCAGCAGACTATTACCGTATTGAGCCACTCAAACTTGCCTGTCACATGATTCTCGCTGAACACCCTGAACATCATCCCGTCGTTAACACATGGCGACAAGATCCTGGAATTGCGCTAGAAAGATCACTTCAAAGGCGTAGATTCAAACCTCGTCATGTTCCTCAGTTCATCGAACACCATATTACCGGAACACCCACAAAATTAACTGATGTATGTAATGAACAGGGCGATTTATTATTACACCGTCTTTTTAAACATTCTTATTTTACTTCTCTCATTATGGCCAACGCTCATATGATTAAAGATTTACGTGAAAGTGATTTATTTAAAATAGAACAACAAACTCGTCGTATCTTGCAAAATATAATCGATGGCAAAGAAGTTAAAGAAGCTGATCTACAAACTTTTGATGTCAATGATGAACAAAAAGCCCTTGCAAATGCTTATCCAAATGGTCTGTGTTTTAACGCACAAGGAAAACCTCTTTCTGCCGATTGTCGAAATATACAAACGTATGAAGAATTAAAAAAGCTTAATCTTCATCACACAATACCATTGTTATGCACAAGCTTGCAAGCATTGGGAAAACAATTACGACGTAATGGCAGCGCAAACCCTCTCTATCAAAACCTTGAACAAACTATTCTAGAACTTTTAGAAAATCCTAAAACTGTTATAGCAACCCCAAGAAAGTCTCTTTTTCAAGCTCTTGCTCAACGTCAAAAGGTTCGTGATCTTACACTACAGCAGATGTTCCTAAATATTGGACTTCTCTTGTATGCCCCATTCTTCTCTGGGTTTCTTCTTCTCGAGAGGATTGAAACAGGTCAGGCAATTCCCCGTCATCCTTATCTACAAGCATTAGGGTTTATGCTTTTGGGTTCTATCATCCCTCTGAATATTCTTTTTAATTCAATAATAAAATTAAAATTACCAAATATTCGTAGTTTTATTGCCCAATATAAACCATTACGTACACTACAAGAATTTTTTCTTGCCGATAAGATAATGTGCCCGCCACCTTTGAGTCTTGCTATCAATGCACAAAGCCCGAATGTCGTCGGAAAATTATTAAATCGTGGTGTAAACGTACATGAAGTACATGATGGAAAAAATGCTTTTGAACTTGCTCAACAACCTGATATATCACAAGAAATTAAAGATCTTGTGACCAATGCTGGCGGCAAAGAACAGCGCATGACAAAATACAAAAGATTTTTTAGAGCTAACTTTAATAGAATATGTGTGTTCGTAATAGTGGCCTTGCCTATCTTGCATATACTATATGCTCGAATGTTTCCTTCTTATTCGGATGATCGATGGACAATACCCAACTCTTTTCATTTAGCATATCGTAATCATAGAGAACAAACTCTTGATGATTTTAGGCTACCAAATACTTGCCTAAATCTTGAACGGCTTTTTAGACCATAACCGTGCTATGGAGGTTTTTATGAATTTTATTCGCTTAGCGTTATTCGTTATTTTTGCATATGTTTATTCGATCATGTCTGTAATGGGTATGCATAATCCTGCTATGGATTTGACTCAAAATCATCATGGAACTAAGCGTAAGGATGCACCCGTAGCATTAGAAACTGATAAGCAAATAAAAAAACAAAAAGTAGCTGTAAATAGTCATCATGCAGAACAGAAGACCGCTGATGATTCTGGAAAAATAATTGATTCTGGGTATGGGTTGGGTTTTGCCCCAACACCATTACCCGTTTGCTATCAAACTCAAGATTAAGATTTTAATTTTTGAATAGTAACCGATTAGATCTTATACCATTCACATCAATTAAATTTTTTGAAAGAACTAATGAAAGTGTTGCCTGGATCCCGGGTCAAGCCCGGGATGACGTGCAGTCAAAGCTTCAATCATAATTCCTGAGATCAACTCATGGGAATAGTATTACGTGTTATCGCCCGTGCTGTTGATATAATGCTTCAGCCCGTTTCCAATCAACCACATTCCACCACGCAACGGCATAATCAGTTCGCTTGTTTTTATATTTTAGATAATAGGCATGTTCCCAAACATCAAGACCTAAAACAGGCAGCAAGCCCAATTCTAATGGTGTATCTTGATTTGATGTCGAAACAATAACTAACTTTTTATTGCCATCCAAACACAACCATGCCCAACCGCTTCCAAATACGGTTGCTGCAGCTTTATCAAACTGTTCTTTAAATGTATCAAACGATCCAAAAGTTTTCGTGATCTGCTCAGCAAGTTCACCAACAGGCTGGCCGCCTCCGTTAGGTTTCATGAGCTGCCAAAATAAAGAATGGTTAAAATGACCGCCGCCATGATTTTGAACGACTTTACGTAATGCAGCAGGTAATTCGCAGAGGTTACTCATCAACCAAACTAAAGACTTCGATTGATATTGCGCATGCTCTGCAAGCCCTTTATTCAAATTATCGACATATGCTTGATGATGTTTTGTATAGTGGGTTTGCATAGTCTCGGCATCTAAATGTGGTTCTAGCGCATCGTAAGAATAACCAAGTTCAGGAAGTTTATACGGGTAGGTTAGGTCGTTAAAGATCACATTATCCAGATTCTTTAACTCTTTTGCTTTGCATTTCTTCATCGGTAATAAATCGTAAATGCTTTCGACATACAAGCCAACAACAAACGCTACGGCTAAGAACACCAAACACATTAAAAACTTCATCTTTTACCTTTCATTTCGTTCGTATCCCTCTACTCGGCACTTCGCGCCTCGATCGGGACGAACGGCTTTTATAATACAGTATCAAGATACTGCATAACACACGTCAAAATCCCACACAATAACATCCCCCAGCTTATGTCAACCATCACAAATTGCATAGGCCATCCGACAATTGTAGCAGCATTTGTAAAATCATAAAGACCGTATACCATCAATCCAAAAAAAGCACCGTGCATAAAGACCAAACTTAATGCTTTATTTCGTACCAACGGTAAAACAAAAATCATGATGCCCAATACCAATAGCATCCAGGCAATAAACCCCGGTGCATACTTCGCGCTAAACGGTTGCATCTGAAGTTTTTCGATATAATTTATAAAATTTTCACGATAAAAATCACGCATGATTACTTTGACCCACAGCAAGTCAAGCATAATCGTTAATGGATAAGAAACGAGTAACATTTTGATTTCTTTGGCAAACATAAAACACTCTCTTTCGATTTGACCCTGCGTAAACCTTTTTGTATGATTGCCAAGTACATCACATTAAAAATTTAAAATTCAAGAGTTGGGAAAAAAAATGAGTCAAAAAACCCACGAACCCTTTATTCCGGCAATTAGATCAAATATCATCGAGAGCACTTCGATAGCATCAGTATTTGATCACATCGATCATCATGAAACGCTGGTGATTTTTGATATTGATAACACAATTCTTGAGTCAATTAACGAACAAGGCAGTCCACAATGGGTTACTGCACTTATAAAACATGCCGAAGAGATTGGCATGAACCCTGAGCAAGCATATACAATTATCGAACCGATTCTTCTCGATGTCTTTATGAAAACAGAAGTCAAACCGGTAGAACCTGAAATTGTATCGCTCATCGCTCAACTGCAACAAAAAAATATTTCTGTTATTGGGTTGACTGCACGGTCAACACTTATGGTTGATCCTACGGTCAAACATCTCGCATCAATAGCAATATCGTTGCATCAAACAAGTTTGGCTCTTGAAAATGCTTTAGAAATTGCACATCTTCCTGCTCCGCATGAAGCGCACTATCACGAAGGCGTACTCTATTGTGGAGGGGTAAATCCCAAAGGACGCACCCTAGAAACACTTTTAAAATCGACATCATATATGCCCGAAAAAATTATTTTTGTAGACGACCAACTCAGATATCTCACAAGCGTTGAAACTGTTGCAGCAGAACTCAAGATTCCATTTATTGGTATTCACTATACCCGTCTTGATGAAAAAGTTAAAAAATTTGTTCTTGATCAAGCAAGTATTATCCGTTGTTTTACGTCAAACCCATAGATTCTATCTTTTTCGACAGGATTCTTGCTTTTTTAAAGTCCTATACCCGATACTAAAAGAGTACCTTGCCTTGGCAATACTTTCCCTAACTCAAGGGGCATCATGTCTTTTGGTTTCAAAAAGCTTCATACAATCTTTGCACTCGGATTTTTGATTGTTTTATCTGATAGAGCATGTTGTTCTGTTGAAAAACTTTCATCATCGTTATCAATATTAAAAACAAAACTGGGCGAACTCAGTGATGTCATAAGTAAGCTAAAAGAATCCTATGATCCAGACAAACTTCTCACCCAAGAATCATGGAATTTCTTTTTTGGGGAAACCAAACAAAGTATGGATAAAGAGCAGTTTGCTGATTACAAAAAAAACATAAAAAACGGGTTTGCAACATTAGCTCAAAAATTCGATCAGGAAACAAAAAATCCTGGGCTTGCTGCGTATCTGCTCAACAAAATTAATAAAAACGAAGCATATGATTTTAAACTCAGTTGGTGTCCTTGCCGAAGCGCCCCACCTCTTCTCAGAGCTAACTTTCTTCTTCTACAACTTGAAGATATTATTAAAAATACTGATAAAGAAGCACTCTTTATCCATACAGAATTTGCAGAACTGGGGTGCGCGCAAGTTTATTATTTTGTTTGTGGGCTTTTAAAACAAGGGTATCGCAAGATACATCTTAATTTGATTGGTGAAACCTCTCAGCTCAACGATAATCGAGATAAGCTGGAAGAAGCATTAAACAAAGAAATAGAAAAGCTCAATATTTCCCAAAAAACAGTTTCTTTAACAATTCGATCATTTGCAGGAGTTGATTGGAATACTCAAGTAAAAAAAGCACTCGCTGATAATCCAGCATTATTTGCCTGCCAAAGCTTTGCCATGGTTGATCCCGGTGATGGATTCAGAATTAACGATGTTAAAGATTTTTACCGGCTTATTCTGATGATCCAAGATAAAAGCAGCTATAAAGACCCTTTTATTTTCGTGCTTATGGATGGCAAAATATGGAAAACCCAGACACCAGACCATTTGGTTGTTTTTACTTACTCAAAACAGGTGAAGTTTCAAAATGGTATAAAAGATAAAGATGCTATTGCTGAGCACATGGCAGAATTTGCTGATGAAAAAAATGCTTGGCTCAAATAATCTTAACTGACTTCAGGAACAGGTCGTGCTTTGCTCCAAGCATCAAGATCGATCAAATAACTTACAAGCGATTCAAGCTGGCTCAAACGAATCATATTTGCTCCGTCAGATAACGCTTTTTCAGGCTCGTCGTATACTTCCATAAATAGTCCCGAGATCCCTTGTACAACAGCAGACGCTGCAAGATTAGCAACAAATTCTCGGTCACCACCGGTAGCCGCACCACCAATCCCGCCAGGGCGTTGAACGGCGTGAGTTGCATCAAGAACGCATGGCTTACCAAAACGTTTCATAATGGCGAAATTTCGATAGTCTACGATTAAATTATTATACCCAAACGAGAACCCTCGTTCACAAACCCAGGCATGTTCGTTCCCCGTTGATGTAACTTTTTCAATAGCACCACGCATATTTTCAGGAGCAAAAAACTGTCCCTTTTTTATGTTAACGATTTTGCCCGATTTTCCTGCAGCAACTAATAAATCTGTTTGACGGCACAACATAGCCGGAATTTGAATAACGTCGACAACAGCTGCCGTTGGTGCAACCTGATAGGTCTCATGAACATCGGTCGTTACAGGAACATTAAATTCTGCACGAACGCGCGCAAGAATGCGCAGCCCTTCGTCAAGACCAACTGAACGATAACTTGTTCCGGAAATTCTGTTTGCTTTATCAAAAGAACTTTTAAAGATAAGGTTGAACTTTAACTTTTCAGAAAGTTTCTTGAGAAACTCAGCCATTTTTAATGTATGAGTTTCACTCTCCATAGAACATGGACCAAGAATAAAAAATAACGGAGTTGTATTGCTGACAGTTTGCAGCCAAGGAAAATTTTGGTGATTCATGGTTAGATTTTCTTATTTTAACGAGTTCTTCGCGCTCCTGTACTTCGAGACGGCCTACGGCCTCCTCAGTACGAGCGCCGAGAACAAGATTTGTTATGAGCCAGCGTCTTCTTTATCAGTCTCAGCTGGTTCAGCCGGCTTTTGGTACATCTCGTCAAGAATACCATTAATAAACTTATACGCATCTTTTTCAGCAAACATTTTGGCAAGTTCAACCGCTTCGTTAATAACAATTGAGCTAATTGCATTTGGTTGTTCAAGCTCCCATAATGCAAGTCTCAGAATTAACTTAGTGCAGCAACCAAGTCGTTCAAGCTTCCAATTTTTAAGATACGGCTTCAGCTTTTCATCAAGCTGCTCACGCTCTTGGATCGCTCCCTTTGCCATAATAACAGCAAACGAATTGTCAGGAATATTAACGGCAAAACCTTCTTGGAAATCATGAACAACGGTTTCAAATGGGACACTATAATCAAAACGATCCATAGCATACGTCAAATAAAACGCCAAAATACGTTCATCTCTGCGCGAATCAGTTTTTAAAACAAAATTTTCTGATTCTTCTTGCTCTGCAATCGCTTCACGTTTTTGAAGTTCACTATCAAGCTCAGTATCAATAGGAAGAATATTCATTTCGTGTAATTTTGGATTTTCCATAACTTCAAACCTTGCAAACAAATATTTCAAATAACCTAACCATTTCCCACAATCGAATAAAAATATTAATCAACGCGCTCGATATATTTATCTTCACGTGTATCGAATTTAATTTTATCGCCTTCGTTCAAAAACAATGGAACGTGAACGACAACGCCACTTTCTAATTTTGCAGGCTTGCTACCACCTTGAGCAGTATCGCCTTTAACGCCAGGAACCGTTTCTTTTATTTTAAGAATCATAAACGTTGGCGGCTCAACCGAAATAGGCTGTCCTTTGAATTTGATAACGTTATAAATAACACCATCTTTAAGATAATTTTTTACGGTAGATATTTGATTTTCATTAAAATCGACTTGTTCAAAACTTTCTTGATCAAGAAAGTGAAAAAAATCGTCTGCGTACAAAAATTGCATCTGGCTGTATTCTAAATCGGGCTCTTCAAACTTTTCTGCTGATCTGAAAGTTTCTTCAAGTACCCTACCGGTGATCATGTTTTTCATTTTTGTTCTAATGTAGGTGCCACCTTTACCAGGCTTAACAGAATGATAGTCAATGACGACCCACGGTTCATTGTTCCACAAAATTTTTGTGGAATTTTTGCGAAAATCAGATGTTGAAATCACGCAATCACCTTTCTATACTTTCAGTACTTTCAATAATTAATAGAAGACTAGAGCCACTCATGTGAAGATAACTCATAGATCAAAATATTACAAACACTGCCCCCTGAGCTGCTTAAAAAAATATATTCTATCTGAAACAAAGGGCTCTTAAAAAAGAGATTTGCAGTATGCTCATGAACTTTGATAAAGTCAATGGATTTTAGGCCCAAAACCCCATAGCCATCAGGGCTTTTTCAATAAGTTCCTCAAGATCTACTTCTTCAAGGGTCCTAAAATTAGAAAGCACATACTGTGGAACGTCTTCTTTGAGGTCCGGACGACCAATACCAAATTTTAAACGCCAGAAATCTTGGCCTATCTTGTCCATAATCGAACGCAAGCCATTATGACCTTTGGCACTTCCACCAAAAGAAACTCCGGTGAAGCCAAACGGCTTTTCAAGTTCATCATGTGCGACAATAATTTCGTTCGGCTTAATCCCTTTTTTTTGCAAAAAAGATAATACCTGCCCTGAATCGTTCATAAACGTTTGCGGCTTGATCAAATATAACGTTCTTGAACTTTCGTTATTATCGGTAGTATCAGTCAGAGTTACTGTTGCGTATTCCATTTTATCGCCTTTTTGCCATGAAGCACCCAATTCTTTAGCGAGCGCATCAAGAACACGAAAGCCGATATTATGGCGATTTTTTTGGTATTTTGATCCAGGATTTCCAAGACCAATAACTGCTTTAATCAATTTTTTGTCATAGTGATATTGTGGGCTATTTTTATTATTCATATATTTTTTATATCTCTTAGATATTCAATAATAAGATCATGCATCGAAATAATCGTAAATTTTTTATCAAATTTTGAACCATCAAACAGTAATGTATCGCTTAAAAAGATCCGTTCAAACCGACTATTTTTTAATTTTTCATACGCGTCTGATGATAAAACAGCGTGCGAAAAATAGGCTATAACTTTTGCAGCTCCATGCTCAAAAAGAAAATCACAAGCACTCAACGCTGTTTGCGCCGTATCAACAATATCGTCAACAAGAATAACTGTTTTCCCCGTAACATCGCCAACTAACTCAAGAGCCTTGGGTCGACCATCTTGGTCCCGTTTTTTTTTAATAAATGCTGATAGATAGCCTGTTACATCAACTAAGGCCTGAACTCTCTGGCAACCGCCTGCATCTGGTGAAACCAGGCATATATTTTCTTGTTCTTTATCTAATACCTGTTTCCAGAGGCGGGTAAGCGGGATATTATGTAACAACAGTGACATAATTGCATGTAATCTTTCAGTATGCATGTCAGCAACAATCAACTCGTCGACACCTACTTGTTTGATAAGATGACCAAAATTGGCATTTTTTTCTTGGCGCGCATAGGGCAAGTATGGGAGTATAAGCGATATTTTTTTTGCATCGAGCTTTTTAAGCATCTGAATAACGAGTAATACATCAAACAGCTGATCGTTTAATGCTTGCGATTTTTGTGTTACATAACCATCATACGCATGTTGTGACTGAAACTGAAAAAAGAGAAGAATTGATCGGTCAGAAATTTTGATATTTTTATTATCAGAGAGCTCTAATGTAATATTACTTTCGGTATCAGAAAATCGCGTATTTGAAAAAGTAATAAAATCGCAGTCGAGTGCGCGTGCAGCTTTTTGCGCAAGAACCGAATTATGGGACCCAATAACCAACGGCTTGGATCCTGAAACAAGTTCAGGATGACAAGAAAAAAGTCGCCGCTGTGTCATAGGTTATAAGCCCGTAATTTTCTGCCACCAAGATTTTTGTTTTTTCAGCTCTGCAGCTTGCTTTACGATATCAGGAAGCTTATTTAACGAAACAACAAGACGCTTCCACTGAGAAAAAGCAATCGCAGGGATCCCTGCAACAACTTCGCCGTCTTTGAGATTTTGCATGACGCCGCTTTTTGACACAATTTTTACGCCATTGCCAATAACAAGATTATCTTTAATAGCAACCTGCCCACCAATTTGACATCCCATGCCAATAACGGTGCTTCCCCCAATACTGGTATGAGCAAGAACTACGGTATGATTGCCAATTTTCACGTTATGAGCAATATGGACGTTATTATCAAGCTTAACGCCATCGCCAATAACCGTTTCATCAAATGATGCGCGATCAATCGTACAATTTGCGCCAATTTCAACATCTTTCCCAATTCTGACAATCCCAATCTGTGGGATTTTTTTCAAGCCAGCACGAGAAACTTGATAGCCAAAACCATCTGAGCCTATTACTGCTCCTGCATGAATAATGCTATTATCGCCAATCACACAACGGTCTAAAATTTTTGCACCAGGGTGAATATAAACGTTTTCCCCAATGACACATTGTTTGCCAACAAAAGCTAAAGATCCAATAGAGGTATTTTTACCAATTGTTGCATCAGGAGAAACAACTGCTCCCTGTGCTTTACACACATTATCAGGTACATCATGTTTGATAGAATCTTTCTCTTGAACACATCGAACTATCTGATCAAATGCTGCAAGAGCATCTTGAACAATCAAATAATTTTTACCTGGAACAACCGCTGAACTTGCAAGAAAAAGCCCGGCAGAACTTTGCTTGATTTTGTCTGCTGAAACTGCATCAAATACTGAATTATCACCGCGGTCAACAATAATAGCAAGATCTTCTGGTCCTGCTTTTTCTAGAGAAGCGATTCGCTTGATCAATACAGATTGATCTAACGAACAAGCTCCTTTTCCGTTCAGCGCCTGTAAAATATGTTCAAGAGAAAGATTTATTTCCATTAAGCAGCCTTAACAACGTTCTTTGCTGCTGATGCAATAGTATTTGTAGGTGCTGTTTTTGCTGCAACTTTTTGAGTATCTGCCGTTGTTGCTTTAGTATTTGCTGAAGCTAAATATTTTTCATCAACAGCTTTCAATACCATATCTGTTTTATCAATAGCAGTTGAAACGTATAAAACACCTGGAGTATTGCGATCTACCAATACGCCCCATTCTTCTTTTGAAGAAACTTCACTAATGGTAGCAAGTTGTTTTTCACGTAACATAAACTGTTTCTTTTGAATTTCAGCTTTTAAAGCTTCTTCTTTATCGGTCAATTTACGTTCAATATCTTTTTTCTTAGATGCTAACTGCTCGGTCTTCTCTTGAAGAGCTTCTTTGCTTAAGGCTTTTGCTTGTTTGGTTATTGAATCTTGCATTGTAGCAAGTTCTTTTTGATAGCCTTCTACTTCTTTTTGAAACTTTTCGACTTCTTTTTGAATCTTGCCTGAAATCTCTTGGCCTTCTTTTGATTTTTGCATGATTAAAATACTATCAATTGAAACCAAATCGGCTTTTGCTGCAACAAAATTCATGCTCATCACTGAAAGTGCTGCTAATGCTGATAAAACTTTTTTCATAAAAAACTCCTTAGTTAGTTAATAACATAAAAAATACCACTCTTCTTAACTATCAAACGCAAAATTAGGGTAGCCATTTTGAATGACTCAGTCAATCTTTAATCCACGAGAAATATTCTACCGCAAGTTCTTCACACATAAACCCTAAAAAATCTCGTTTATTGCTTTACGAACATCTTGCGCATGAACAATTGGCATCATTGCTTTGTAAAAATCTTCGTTATATTCTCGTGTTTGTATCACAACCGGCATTGGAACGGCATGTCCCATTAATAACACCTGCTTTTTAGAATCGAGCGTGGCAAGAATCGACCGTAACCCACTGGAGTTACTCACGCCCGTCAAAACAGCCTGTATATCTTTTTCGTCACTTAATAAAGCTACAAGCTTGGTACCAATTTGCGAGATAATTTCTTGATCAATACTTGATGGGCGCTGGTCAACAACCAATAACGATACATAATATTTGCGCATTTCACGCGCTATAATACCAAAAATCGTCTGTCGTGCAGCCTGCGGGTTTAAAAATTTATGGGCTTCTTCGATGGTGATCATCAATTTGCGAGGTTCGTCTGATTTGCGCTGTGATGCTAAAAAAAGCTCTGTTTTTGCAACATACGCTTCATGAATGCGTCGTGAGATAATATTGGCAACCAATAAATAACATAACATAGACGTTTGATTTCCAAACTCAAGAACAACATGAATACCACGATCAAGATATTCGATCATACGATCAATAACTGACGTCGCCCCAACCGATTTTTGCAAAAACGGAAATCTTTCTAGGCGCTTAAGCTTACGGTATAACGCCCCAACTGATTCAGTATGAGCGCCAATCTCGTCAGCAAATTCTTTGATTTTTCCTTCTTGTTCAAGTAAAACGCTCAGCCAGTTGTTTTTATACTTACTTGCAATCAAATACGCTGCTTCTAAAGCTGTCGGATGCAAGTTTAATTCGTCTTGCAATGGCATAACATCTTCAACACGAATATCCTGATAGTTTAAAAATACTTCAAAATCGGGTGCACAGCCGCGTCGGCGTGTTGAATCAGGATCAAGTGAAAAAATAGCAACTTTACTGGGAAACAGTGTCTTTAAACCCTTAACAAATGACTCCCCTTCGCCTTCTTTGCGTGCTTGAAAGCCATATTCACTATGCATATCAAAGATAAGATTTACAGCTTTTTCGCTTTTAACAAGACCAGCCAAAATCAAACGAGTAATAAATGTCTTACCGGTACCTGTTTTGCCAAAAATCCCGTTACTACGCTCAGTAAAAGCATCAAGATCGAGACAGACTGGTGTCGTCATATCAAGTGGAAACCCGATATTAAAATATTTACGTTCGTTCTCATCACCAAAGATTTCAGCAACATCTTTTGCTGTTGCTTCATAGACCGTTGCAAAATGAGACGGTATCGTTTTGACTGGCATACGTCTTCTATTATTATCTAACATTAACATGGGCCGTAACGAAACCTTGGCGTACATATCTTTTTTCTTGAGGACATTTGTTAAAATCGTCTCTTGATCCGATGGCGGGAACAAAAGAATGTCAGGGTGTGTTACTTGAAGCTCAAGATCGGTGATGAGCGAGAAGAATGTATACTGCTCGCCAACCACCGAAACAAATTTACCTGTTTTGACATCTTCTAGAGAACTTGCTGAATCGAGCCGCATAACCAGCCCTTCAACAAGCGATCCCTCTAAAATATGCCCCAATTTTTTTTTATTCATAATCTTTTAGACAGTATCTTCATCTGATACATGATCCTTCCAAAGAAGAGTGTCAAAACTGTTTTTGAGCATTTCTAATCCACGCTCTAAATAACATTTTGGCAATTCGTTCTTTTTCCATCTTTCACGTAACAAAGCTTCATCCTCAGAAGGTTTGCCACTTGATACTGTATACGGCCAAAAATCCCACGGAACTCCATCAATCATACCATTGATAATCTTAGGTCTTTGAGGATCACATGGATGTCCGTGATTGTAGGCTCTGGGCAATTGAGAAAAAGCTCTTTCTGGGCTACGGCTTCTTGTAACTCTTTTTGGTGTCTGCTTTTCTTGAACTTTCTCTTTAACAGATTCTTCTTCAGGTTCCTGTTCTAGTTCATTTTGCTCTGGTAACACTTTTTTGGCTTCTTCTAAACGCACCCATGATTTTGATCGTGATCGTAATACACGTCTTTCTGGTTTACTTTCTTCAAAAGATTCCCGGGATTCTTGCCCAAGCTCTTGATCGACTTCAATAGGTTCTGGTAATACAGCTTTTTTCACGTCCCGTTGAGCACTTTTTGACCGTGATCGTGATCTCGATACACGCTTTTTTTCATGCTTTTCTTCAGGCTTTTCCGGATTCGCTAATGCATCATCGAATGCAACAAGTGAATCTTTAAGCTCTTGCATTCTTTTATGAGCCCGGGGCGCATACCATCTACATACTGGACATCTTTCAATTCCGCGCAATTCTGCCTTTAATTCAAGCAGCTCAAGCTGAGAAATTCTTCGCATCACCTTAAGATCTGCCGGATCAGTTGTTCGTAAATACTTTTGATGAGCCTCTCCACGCATCATCTGAAAACTACCACTCGCCATCAATCCAAGAATTAGTACTGCATATCGAATAATCATGTAAAACCTTTAGGTAATTTTTAGATAAACCTATAAACAACAACAAATCGGTGAAAAGCTACCACAAACTCAACAAAATACCAAGTACATCGCAATAACCAGCTATATTTTTGTAATAACAACAAAACCAACGGTCATCAGGTTTTCATGAGATAACGAAACATGAACCTGAAGTTTGGGTAAAATCTGATGAATTTTCTCTTCAAACGCAGGCCAGTCAACCATAAGTACGGGCACCTGCCATTCAGTCATATTAATTTGGACATGTTGACACGCAAACATGAGTGAAAACGTATGCTTCGTATACGAAAGATTACAAAGCGTAGCGCTTAATGCTTTAAAAAAAGCTTCTTTGACGGCAAATCGAGCTGCCAATTTTTCTGCTTGATATTCACCATGAGGCGTTCTGCATTGAGCAAGCTCTGAAACAGAAAATATTTTTAATAATCGTGATTCAGGACCCTGCGCCCATGAATCAAAACGCATAACTTCGACAATATCTGTGCCTATGCCTAAAACCATATCAATCACATAGGCTCAAGTTTTTGATCCAACGATCGATACATAATCGCCTCTTGTACATGCGCTTTATCGATATGTTCAGCACCATCAAGATCAGCAATCGTGCGGGCTATTTTCAAAATCTTATGATAGCCACGCATACTCAAATGCAACCGTTCAAATGCCATTTTCATGGTCATTTCGCCAGCAGGCGTTAGGGCACAATATTTTTCAACCTGCTCTGACGTCATAAAAGCGTTACGCGTATGTCCAAACCGTTTTTTCTGTAAATCAACTGCTTTGGTTATAACGTCATACATTTCTGCCGACGTTTTGCTTTTAACCGGTTTATCTTTAAGTTCTGTATAATTTATCGCCGAAACATTAACATGCAAATCAATACGGTCAAGTAATGGGCCTGACAATTTTGTAATATATTTTGAAATTTGTTGCGGCGTACAGGTACATTTTTTATTTCGATCACCATAAAAACCACATGGGCATGGGTTTAACGCTGCAATTAACAAAAATTTTGCGGGGAATTCAAGCGCGCAACTAGCACGGGAAATAAGAACATGGCCACTTTCAATCGGTTCACGTAATACTTCCAATGTAGCCCGGGTAAATTCAGTTAACTCATCAAGAAATAAAACACCATTATGCGCAAGACTAATTTCACCTGGTCTTGGGTGTGACCCACCGCCAACAAGCCCTGCTTGTGAAATCGTATGATGGGGACTTCTAAATGGCCGTTGAACAATTAATGACTCTTTGCCTAAATGACCAGCTATAGAATAAATTTTTGTTGTTTCGATTACTTCATCAAAAGACATAGGTGGCAAAATGGTCGCAAATCGTTTTGCAAGCATGGTCTTACCAGACCCCGGAGGCCCAATAAAAATAACATTGTGATTGCCCGCAGCAGCTATTTGTAATGCACGTTTTGCAAGCTGTTGGCCTTTAACCTGATCAAAATCAAGTGATGTATTCTGAATCGATTTTTGAAATGCATCAAAACGTGACGGCGTTGGGGTAATAACTATTTCGCCACGTAAATATGCAACAACTTCAGTTAAACTCTCGACCCCAATAACCTCAAGCCCTTTGATCAAGCTTGCTTCTTCAACGTTTTCTTTGGGAATAATAATACGTTTTTTGCCAAATTTAAGAGCGCTATGCGCTATCGACAAGACACCACAAACCGGTCGTACGTTCCCATCAAGAGACAATTCACCTAACATTAACGTCTCTTGAATAAAAGACGCGGGAATTTCAAGCAGTTTTGCCGCCTGCAGAATAGCAATCGCTATGGGAAGATCAAAAAGAATATCTTCTTTTTTTAATGTCGCCGGAGCAAGATTAACGGTAATCAGGCGCTCGGGAATACGCAATCCGCTGTTTTTTAACGCAGCACGAATACGGTCTTTACTCTCTTTAATGGCTTTATCGGGTAGTCCAACAATATAGAACTGAATCATACCCATCGAAAGATCGACTTCTACCTCTACAAGATGTGCGTCAATCCCAACGGTTGTCGCAGAATAAATTTTTGCATGCATAGCTACACAATTTTCTATTTAAAAATTTAAACAAAATATGTTTTATTTATCGCGAGGCTATGTATAGCATTATTTTTTCTTATTGAGAAGTATTTAATTTATGCTCAGGCTAAACTTGTGAGTTTATCGTATGGAGTAAGATTCCTGATATAAGCACTTATATCATTTTGCAATTTCATGGGTTTTCTGAAATCCCCCAATGGGTTCTGATTATTATAGATATACAAAATCTCTGGAATAAATTTAAAGCGCTCTCCTGCCATTTCAAGCATAGGAAACATTATTGCCAAATCCCATGCCACCGGAAAAAAAGCCCCATCTTTCATGAGATCTTCTTTTTTAATACGCTTAAATAATTTTGCGTAAAATGTACGCAGATGGCTCGTAATCCATCGATACTTTCTAAAACTGTTGGTTTGAATAATCTCTTGGGGATAGTCTGCGCAAAAGCTTGTTTTATAATTCGAAGAGTCGACATAACAACCGTATGTCATCCAGACATCAAAATAGTCATATACTTTATTTACCTGTGACAACACGTTTTCATGCGCAAATTTATCGTCGCCATCAAGCGTTGCAATAATCACATTATCAGGACATGCATGAATAGCATTATAAAGATTTGCCAGTGCCCCATAGCGTTCTGTATTCTGGACAAGCATAATCTTATGCTCAAGATTATGCTTTTTAATATACTCTTTAACCAGTTCACCAGTACCATCGGGTGATTTATCATCAACATATACAGCACGCCAATGTTCATATTTTTGTATTCTTAAAGAATCAAGATTCCCCTCGTAATAGTTTTTATTATTATATGACGGGATTATCACGATAATCTCACGCATTTTTTTTGGTGTATAATCGCTCAGTGTTTTAATAAATTTTTCATATTCAAGCTTACTCACAACTCTTTTTTTTAGTTTACGCACTGTTTTCTTTTTTATTTCTTGTTTGTTTTCCTGCGTAAACGTCAGAACAAACTCCATATGGGGCGCTTTGTTATTAATTTTATATAAGGGCGCAATATCTATTCGTAACCCTTGACTGAACATATCTAAAAGCTGTTGCGTCGAATACAAATTCATATGAGGCGTGTTACCATCTCGTTGAACTTTATTCACGGGAATATTAACAATTTTTGATTGCTGATATGCAAGCCCTTTTTTTCCATAATCAGCAACTCTCGACCACATAATCTCAAACGTATTGGGCGATTTAAAACGAAGTTTTCTAATCACGCTTTCGATATTAGATTTCCTATATATTGCCATATCAAGCGTATTTGGATATTTCCACTCAAGAATTCCAGTCGAAAACTGCCAGCTCGAAAAACCATTTTTCGTGATCTCAAATGGGGGTAATGGGTGATCGGTATTATGTCCAGCAGCATGGCATTGCGTAATATTTTTGCCCAAACGCAAATAAACCGCATACGCATTTTCATACTCCAAAGCTTCGATACAATCGTTTATAGTAAAAAAATCTGTGACGATAATATCATCAACTGCGTACATGATATAAGAGGCTCGAGAGATTTGGAAAGATAATTTGAGCGTTAGATCTTTAAAATCGTTTTTTATTTTATTTGATTTAGAGGCGCTCCGCCGACGCTCTTCGTAGCTATGGCGGACAAGTCGCCCTGCCTGCCCGTCGAAGCCTTGCGTAGTCGGGAGGAGCCCTGCGTCTCGAAGGGTGCGCCCATTTTTTTCGTCAACCGTCTGTCTGACAAATAAAACATGCGCGTAATCTTGTTTCAGCTTTTGATACGCCTGTTCAAAATTATCATTACTTGCACGATATAAGACATATACTGCGTAAGTACCACGTGCATATAGATGTAACGATCTTAGATATGCTTCAAGCTGCATAGGACGATCAAAAGAAAAAACTACGATGTCAACAAGGGGTTTTTGCTCTTCGGGTTGTGCGTATATCATACTCGCCAATAATAACCCCAAAATTATCACTAATTTTTGTAATCGTTTCAAAATAAGCATGCTTTTTCTTCTTCATATTTAAACAAGTTTAAACAAGCGTTGGCGTAATAAATAATAACATCTGTTTGTCGAGTAAAACTTTTTGCGATCCTCTAAATAACCAACCGAATACCGGCATATTCTGCAAAATAGGCACTCCCGTTTTAACCCGCTCTTTTGCATGAGAAATCAAACCACCAATCATCGTCGTTTGACCATTTTTAAGCAACACTCTATTTTTTGATCGCGATGTTTCTATGGTATAATTAAAACCACCAATAAGTCGAGCATCTCTAAATGGAACGACCATAGAATTTTCAACAAATATATCAAGAAAAACTGCTTGTTGATCAGGAGACACAACCGGTTTTATACGAATTTTCATACCAACATCTTTGTAATTAACCGTTGTTACATTGGTTAATTTACCTTCAATTGTTTCATCAAGACGCGTTTCTTGCGGCATTTCTTGACCCACCAAAATTTCAGCAATCTCTTCGTTATTCACCAATAACGATGGCTTTAAAATAGTCTTAATCTCTCGACGATGTTCTGCTGCACTCAATGTCAAACCCAATCGTTTGGTATTTAAATCTTTTCCACCAAATAATATTGGTATATTAATCGGAGCGTGCTTAACCGAAGCTGGTAATAAATTAAGAGACCAACTCAAAAGCTCATGAATTGGATTAGGATCTTCAGGTGTTACCGGAATAAACGTCCCCAACCCGGCAAAATTAAATTCTTTTTTTATGCTGGCACGTTGATCGTAAACACCACTCCATTGAAAACCAAGCGCTTCATCAAATTCTTTGTTTGCAATAATAACTCGAGCATCTATGCGCACCTGAGGGATTTTCATATCTAATTCTTGTAAACATTTTTCAAACGCTTCAATATGTCGTTTTCTACCCCGAAAAAATACTTTTTTGCTGGTATCGTCAAACATTATAAAAACACCATTTTTTTCCTGCGTTCCCACAATACCCTTCCATAAATTTTCAGCCCGTTTCTTGAATTGTTCATCCCATCTGGCATGAAATAATGTACGGCATGATGATTCATAATCTTGCTCAGTCAAATCGTGAGCAACATCCTGTAAGCGCTCGATTGCAACCGGAAGACGTACTACACGCCATACATCAAAATCTTTTATTAACGCAAGTTTAGGACGATTATGCGTAAGAAGTACGTAAAGAAGCGTGCTCAGCGAAATATCTTTAAAATCAATATTTTGTACAGTACCGATCACATCAGCGTCGATAACAAGATTTATATCTGTTATCTGCCCAATCAATCGTAATACTTCTTTAATATCAGTATTTTTTAATCTTATAGAGAGCGTTTTTGATGCTAATTCCTGATCACGATATTCTTGGTCCAATAAGCGCCGTACCTCACGTGATACCTGATTATGCTTGTCTTGCTTATGACGTTTTTTTTGTAATAAATATTTTTGATCTTGCGCCAACTTTTTCATCAGTTTTTTTAATTTTTTATTTTTACCCAGCTTTGAATACGTGCTCATATCTTGATCTTCAGCTATCGCCTGCGCAACAACTTCTTTGATATTATTTAACGAAGAAACTTCCTGAAGCTGTCGTTCGTGTTTAATTAAATCGATATCAAGCGATGGTATATTCGATAAATCATATTGTATCCCACGAGCTCCTCGATAATCATCGTTGGCAACCCCAATACTTCCGTTAATATTACTATCATGATTAAGATCGTTACTATGATTATCATGATCATAATCGTAATTATCAACATCATCAGCATGTAACGAAAATATTAGCAGACATAGTATCAAGAATCTTTTTTTTCTTCTCACCATTATCATCTCAAACCATTCGTATTTTTATTCTAGTGCAAGCGTTTTCGATTTTTTGCCTTTAACCAGCACAACATCTTTTTCAGATATTTTTTCTACAATATGTCCATCAAAATCATCACCCTGAAAGACAATCTTCGTACGTTTATGATTTTTAATAAGCGCACCAATCTTCGTTCCCGATTGAGCAATTCCCACCAATCTTAATACTGGTTCCTGATGTTCAATACGATTGTATTGCTCAGGTGCTTGCAAAAAAAATGGATCGCGAATTTTTGATTTTTTTATTGTATGTGCTTGAGTACTCGTAATAGTTAAAAAAATAAGTAAAAACCCTAATAACCCAAACAATTTTTTCATGATGTCCTCTATAATAAACGAGCAATTCTAACGACAGCAGTCAACGTAACGGTGTTATCTTTCCCGCGTACCAAATCAACTGTTTTAAATGTAATCAATCGTTTTGATTTTTTTATTTCATCTAAAAACATAAGCATCTGCATAAAACTGCCAACCAGAATAAGTGTGCAATATTCTTTTTCAAAAAAAGATTTGATTTGTTGTTTTTGTTGTTTCGGTTCAATATGTTTACACAAAATACGATGTTTTCGTAATGTATTAACAAGAAAATCTATAGACTCATGGATAGTCGCAGGTTGTATATCAAAAGATTTAATCTGGGTTTCCAGTTTATTACGCTCTATCGTAAGCGCTTCAAGTTTATTGGCAACTTTTTCAAAAGCTATAGTCTGTTGTAACAGATCTTGTTGGGCGCGCAATTCTTGGTGCAATTTTTCACGAGCAGGAAAAAATAACACCAACGTCCAAAGAGCGACAATTACTCCACAAAACAAACCTATCACAATACATTTATAACGTGGCGCCAAAAAACGAAGTGAAAGAAGAAATCGGGGTTCATGTAACCAAAAAGCCATTGTTCTCGTCTATGTTATTTGTTACTTTCTCAACAACGAATAACAATAAAACAAGCTCAAGAGCTGTGTAAATTAATTATAAAATTAGTTAAATTATGACTTACTTTTCATATTAGTCTGATTAAGGGGTCACTTTGAACGTCAACTTCTTGATACATTCTTTTTGAATTATTAAAATAAAGCCCTTGGTTTTGGCCAAGGGCTTTATGCTTACTTCAAGAATATCTAATATATAATAACTTATTCAGCGACCTCTTCTACATATGCAACAGAAAGAACTTCTTCAAGCGTCGTCTTCCCAGCTTTTATACTACGAATACCATCGATACCAAGTAATGTCATGCCTTTTTCGATTGCTTTTTGTCTAATAACCGTTGCATCAACGCGCTTAACAATAAGTTGAGCAAGATCGTCATCAATTTCCATGACTTCAAAAATTGGCAATCGTCCACGATAACCAACCCCTAAGCACTCATCGCATCCAACAGCTTTATAAAACGTAATCGTTTTTGCTTCTGCTGCTGAGATACCAGCTTGCTTAAGTGTTGCTGGCTCTGGGATATATTTTTCTTTGCATTTTTCACAAAGCTTACGAACAAGACGTTGCGAAATAACACAAATCAAAGAAGACGCAATCAAGAATGGTTCTACGCCCATATCGATTAAACGAGTTATTGTTGCCGGCGCGCTATTAGTATGAATAGTACTGAGTACCAAGTGACCTGTTAATGCAGCCTGTGTTGCAATTTGAGCTGTTTCTTTATCACGAATTTCCCCAATCAGCACGATATCTGGATCTTGTCGCAAAATAGATCGTAACGCTCCTGCAAATGTAAGCCCTGCTTTTTCATTTACTTGCACCTGGCTGATACCAAACATAGTATATTCAACCGGATCTTCAACGGTAATAATATTTACATCAGGCTTATTCAAACGATTTAAAATCGAATATAACGTCGTCGTTTTACCAGATCCTGTTGGACCACTCACCAATATAATGCCGTTGGGACGTTCAATAGTTCTGAGTAAAATACCTAAATCGCGTGGGCTCAAATTAATTTTTTCAAGCTCAATGGCCCCTTTGGTTTTATCAAGAAGACGCATAACAACTCGTTCACCAAAATTACATGGCAAAACGGATACACGAATATCGAATGCTTTATCGGCAACTTTAATTTGGATACGTCCGTCTTGTGGCACACGCTTTTCAGCAATATTTAAGTTGGACATAATTTTGATACGCGAGACAATTGCCCCCTGATATCGTTTTGGCGGGATAATACGCTGATACATGTTACCATCGATACGATAACGAACACGAAGTTCTTTTTCAAATGGCTCGATATGAATATCTGAAGCGTTTTCTTTAACAGCTTGAAGTAAAATATGATTAACCAGCTTAACAATAGGAGCATCGTTGGCCATCTCCATGATATCTTTTTCATCAAGCGGCCCTTCAGGCAGTCCAATTTCTGCACCCTCTTCTTCAGTTAATTCCTCCATCATTTCTTTGCTTGTTTCAAGAGGATAATAACGATTAATAGCATCGTTAATAACATCTTCAGTCGATACTGCATAAACAACGTCGCCTGACATCAATAATGCAAGATCATCTAATGGCTGCAAATCACGAGGGTTGGCAGTAACAATAGTACGTTGTCCTTCGTACATTATGGGAATAACAACATGTTGGCGAAGAAACTTTAGGGGAACTTTGCCAAGCATTTGCGTGTCAGCCATTTGCTCAGTAATTCTATCAATAAAGGGGAGCGAGACCTGGTCACTCAGGGCACGAGAAAGATCGTTTTTTGTCACTAAATTACGATCAAGTAAAATTTGTCCAAGTGATTTTCCCGTCGATTTTTGTTCTTGCAAACAATCGAGTAATTGCTCAGGCGTTATAATTTTATGCTCAACAAGAATATCACCTAATTTCTTCTTCACCATGCCTCATGCTCCTACTTAATTTTTCTGGGGTTTTAACAAGTTAGCTTTGCCTGGATCCCCGGTCAAGCCGGGGATGACGTCGAAACTTATACTCATGATCGAAATAACCCATTTTTCGAGCACCCAGCGAAAGCTTATCAGAGCGTTCTTGAGCGAGCAATAGTTTAAAACACAAAAAAGCCCGAGTTGTTACACTCGGGCTTTAAATTTTTTTAAATTAACTTGTAATTAGTTAACTAAAACTTCTGCGCGACGGTTTGGCGCTAATTCTTTAACTAAGCTTGCACGATCTTTCTTTTCTGACCATACAAGTGGCATTTCGTAACCATAACCAACAGTCTTAATGTTTTCTGCTGCGATACCAGCTTCAACCATTTCTGCTTTTACAGATTCTGCACGGCGTTGTGACAAAGCAAGGTTGTATGATGCTGAACCAAGTTGGCAGGTATGTCCTTGAACAACAACTTCTTTACCAGATTCAACGGCGTTTTGTGCAAGTTCGCAATCTGCTGAAACAGCATCTTCTTGGTCTGCGCGAATATCGTTTTTATTGAAATCGAAGTGAACGGTCTTAAATGCAAATTCTGATGTTGCTGCTTGTTGCTCTGCAAGTTCTGTTGGAAGCTCTTCAGCTGAAGCCAATAAATCATCTTTCTTTTCTGCCGCGTTATTAGCATCATCAACAAATGCTAAGTCTGAAACTGCATCTTCATCCAAGAAATTTTCTGTTTCTTCTTCTAATGTTGGGATGGTAACATTAGCCATCTTCTTTGAGTCGGTTTTCATGTCTTTTTTACACTTGTCTTTTTTGCCACAACCCGCTGCACCAAATAAAGCTAAGACAACACATAATAAACCTAACTTGTGACCGAAAGAATTCATAGAGGCTTCTCCTTAAAGATCTTTTGACTTTTTGTAATATATTTACTTTTGTTTTTACAAACTGGCAGCAATTTAACATATTTTAACTAAATTTTCTACTCATTGCGCGTTAAATTGATTATACTTTAAAAATATAGTTAATTTATACTCCAAGAATATTACTAAAAAATTTTAAAAAATCCACATTTTAATTCAAACTTAATAAATTATTTTCTACTCCGACGAGGCAAAAACGTGAAAAAAATTCTGATCAGCCGAGAACCATGGCAAACCCGCGTAGCAATTTTAAACAATGATAGATTGCAAGATATTTATTTTGATACTTCTACAAAGATTGATCTGGAACGCTGTTTTTTTAAGGGTCGCGTATCCAAAATTTTACCAGGCATTCAAACATCATTTGTTGATATTGGGCAAAGCAAAGCAGGCTTTCTTCATATAACAGAGATTGACCGAGCGCTTGCAACTGAAAAAATTACCGAATTCTTACAAGGTGATGACACTAAAGAAGAATTTACTGAGCGCGAAATCAAAAGCTCTCTTGATATCAGCAAAATTTTTCATGAAGGCCAAGATATTCTTGTGCAAGTTATTAAAGAACCAATCAGCGAAAAAGGCGCAAAGCTTACAACATGTTTTACGCTACCAGGAAGATTTGTTGTCTTAATGCCTAATATTCCTCAAATTGGTATCTCTAAAAAGATCGACGATAAAGACGAACGATCGCGCCTGCGTGAAGTATTAACCAAGAGTCTTCCTAAAGGTATGGGCGCTATTGTTCGGACAACTGCTGAAGGCCGTTCTGAGAAAGATCTGAGAAAAGATATCGCTTTTCTGATTTCAATCTGGAATGCGATCATCAAAAAATTTAACAAAGCTCAGCCGGGCGAAAAAATATACGAAGACCTGCCGTTAGGCCTACGTGCAGTTCGAGATCACCTTGATAACGATGTCGAAATGGTTGTTACTGATAATAAAATCGATCAAGCAATGATTTATAAATTTGTTAAAAATACATCACCTGAACATCTCAATAAGATACGATTTTACGAAGGCCCGCCTTCGCTTTTTGATCGTTTTGAGATCGACAAGCAAATCGATAAAGCATTACAAAAGAAAGTTCCCCTTAAATCTGGTGGCACAGTTATTATAGAATCAACAGAAGCTATGACCGTTATTGACGTTAATACCGGCAAATTCACCGGATCAGGAAATCTTGAAGATACGATTTCAAAAACTAATATCGAAGCTGCAGATGAAATTGTAACACAACTTCGCTTACGCAATATTGGTGGACTTATCGTTATCGACTTTATTGATATGAATTTGGCATCCAACCGCCAAAAGCTTTCGCGCTTTCTTGAAAAAACATTAAAAGAGCGTGACAAATTCCAATCAGTTGCGTTAAAAGTGTCTGAGTTTGGTATCGTACAAATGACCCGTAAGCGTTCAGGCAAAACATTACAACAACAATTGACCAATGTATGCCAAACCTGCTGTGGTCTTGGAACGGTTAAATCGATTTCGACACTGAGTTTTCAAGTACTGCGTGAATTCACCGCTGAAGTAATTCGTAAAGGACTAACCGGTTCTATTCTATTATCGGTATCAAATAAGCTTTTTGATTATCTTCTTCAATTTGAGTACCAACCAATTTTACAGCTTGAAAAAGAGTTAAATTGCAAAATAGTTCTTGAAAGTAATGAACATTTTGAAGATACTCACTTTGTCGTCTCAAAAGCAAGTCAAGAAGTATAAGAGATTCTCTATATGTCAGAAATAAAAAACGTTCTTGAATGGTACCCTGCCTATGAAGCTACCATAGGTATAGAAGTTCACGTTCAACTTAAAACAAATTCCAAAATTTTCTGTAGTTGCCCAAATAAATTTGGCACAGAACCCAATACTAATATCTGTCCTGTTTGTGCAGGACATCCGGGAACATTACCGGTGCTCAATAAAAAAGCTGTAGACTATGCGATTATGGCTGGTCTTGCAACCAATTCTACTATTGCAAAAAAATGCGGCTTTGCGCGCAAGCACTACATGTACCCAGACTTGCCAAAAAATTATCAAATTACGCAAGCCGATGACCCAATTTGTTCTGAAGGGTATGTGCCTATCGAGCGCGCAGATGGCACTGAAAAACATATTCGACTTATCAGAATTCATTTAGAAGAAGACGCAGGTAAAAATACTCATACATCATACAATTATAGCCTTGTTGATTTGAATCGAGCAGGAACGCCATTGATAGAAATCGTGAGCCACCCAGATATTTCAAATTCTGAAGAAGCAAAAGCATATATGACGCGCTTACGCACTATCGTGCAGTATCTTGGTATTAGCGACGCCGACATGGAAAAAGGATCGTTTCGCGGCGATATTAACGTCTCAGTACGACGCAAGGGCGAAACCAAACTTGGCACTAAAGTCGAGCTTAAAAATATTAATTCTTTTCGATTTGTCGTTAACGCCATCGAACATGAAATCGAACGTCAAATCGAAGCGATCACCGCAGGCCAACGCTTAATACAAGAAACGCGTCAGTGGGATAATAAAAATCAGCAGTCGACATCTATGCGATCAAAAGAAGAAGCAATGGATTATCGTTATTTCACCGAACCTGATTTGCCTGAGTTACAGATTGACGACACATGGATCGAACGTCTTTCAAAATTACTCCCAGAGCTTCCTCATCATAAATTTGCGCGTTTTCAAAAAGAACTTGGACTTTCAGCATATGAAGCAGAAATTCTTATTGAAGACAAACAAATTGGAGACTTTTTTGAAGAGACAACAAAACTGTGTAACAAACCTAAACAAGTAAGCAACTTGGTTTTACGTGATCTTTTGGGATATTTAAAAGAACATAAACTTGAACTGCATGAATCAAAAATAACAACCCAAACACTTGCAGAACTTGTAAGTGAGCTTGACGCGGGCACAATTAACAGCAAAGTCGCTCAAGAAATTTTTATTGATATTATGCAAACCGGTAAATCACCAAAAGTTATTATCAAAGAAAAAGATCTTGGCCAAATCGATTCTCTTGATGTCCTGGACGAAATCGTTCGCAAAGTCATCGAAACTAACCAAGATTCAGTCGCTAAATATAAAGCAGGAAATACTAAACTATTTGGCTTCTTTGTTGGACAGGCTATGAAAGCATCACAGGGCAAAGCTAATCCTAAAATTCTAAACGATTTAATACAAAAATATTTGAGCTAAAAATACTTACATAAAAAAAGAGCGCGTATGTTTTGAACATACGCGCTCTTTTTTTTTCTTTTTGAGATTTGTTCTTTTGAATTGCTACACTAAAAAATATATAAATTTTTGGTCTTAATTTATCGAGGAGCGTGTATGAACATACAGAACATAATCAAAATTATTTGTATAACTATCGTGGGTTTGATAAGTACAAATCTGTTTGGTATGGACAAAAAGAAAGAGATAAAATCTGAATCTGCTGAAGACAAGGATGCTCGCCTACAAGCAGCTCGTCGTGGACTTGCGGAACAACAAGCTCGAGAAATAGCAAGACAACAGGCTCGTTTAGCACAGCCAAGTACTGATATAAAAGATACTGGGCCAAAAACTGAACACAAAGACGTTGGTCTTGATGTTGGTCTTGATGTTGGTCTTGATACTGAAGATATTGCAACACAACAAGCAATCGCAGCATCTTTAGAAACCGGAAAAAATCTACCAGCTGATTCAGAAGCAAAAGGGCCTGAGAATGCATCGGTTGCTGCCGAAGAAGGTCCACAGATAACCATTAAAACAGAAGATGAAAAACATGAGGTTCAAATCCCGTTGGTTTGGTGTAATGCTTTGACAGCAGTTAATGCTATAACACAAGCGCAAAAAGAACATGGGAAAGAACCAGAGAAAGTTATAGAAGAATTTTTTAACGACATTTCATTTACATCACAAGAGCAGCTTGATGTTTTTAGAAACGTGCTTGAACTGGTAAACAAAGAAAAACGCGTTGCACTGAGCAACCAAAAACGTTTGCCACGGGTATTTGTACAATATATTGCTGATAACGACATTTCAAAAATAAAAAATCATGAAGAAATTATACAGCTGCTTGGAATAGCTGATAGTTTAGGATTTGCTGAATTAAAACTTGCGTGTGCACTCTGTTTGGTTAAAAATTATCAAGCAGCAGCCCAAGAATATACTCAAGTAACCAAAGAAAGCCCAACAAATTTCTTAAAAGATTTTGTCGCATATGAGTTACGCGTGAAAAATAATACGACAACACCTCAAGATTCTGCATTTCTTGCAGAGCACGGCTTTTTACCAACATGGACCAGTGATCTTGGTGGAGATCAAAAAGACGCAGATAAATTACGGAATATTCTTTCACATGATCCACGACATAATCAATTTATACAAGAGTTGCCGCAGGCAATTAAAGAATCTCTAGCCAAGTACATGATGACGCTGATCGTGCAAAATTGTGCACAACCAGGCTTTATGGTGAGCGATTGGACAAAATTTTTGACTCAAGAACAAGTTAAAAAACTAGTAACAGAGCTTGATACCAAAGCACAAGTATTTGTTGGTACTAAAACTGAGGACCAAAAAGAATTGAATGTTCGCTTCGAAAACCTTCCTGAAAACTATTTCAAGATGGCCGTACGTGATGCGTACTTCAAAATTCATCAAAAATACATTGATGATGTAAAGATAGACAATATTCTTCTTTATAATTTTGGAACCAAAAATGTTAACTGGGCCTGGCGTGATATTATATCATTGGATAGGTATCAAGATCTGTTAATGGTATCGAATGCTATGACTCCTATTAAGCTTCTCCATCTAAATAAAAACGAGCTTACAACAGTAACCATTCCCCAGCTGCCTGCTTTGGAAACGCTCTTTCTAAATAATAACAAACTGACGACAGTAACTATTCCCCAGCTCCCTGCTTTGGGACGTCTCGAGCTATATCATAACCAACTGAGAACCGTAACTATTCCCCAGCTGCCTGCTTTGAAAGTGCTCTTTCTACGTGATAACAAGCTGACGACAGTAACCATTCCCCAGCTCCCTGCTTTGGAATATCTCGATCTACGTGATAACGAGCTGACGACAATAACTATTCCCCAGCTCCCTGCTTTGGAATATCTCTCTCTATTTCATAACAAGCTGACGACAGTAACCATTCCCCAGCTCCCTGCTTTAAAAACAATCGATCTAAGTGTTAACCAGCTGACGACAGTAACCATTCCCCAGCTCCCTGCTTTGAAAGAGCTCGATCTACGTGATAATCAGCTAGATGCTGATGAAAAAGCACGACTCAAGACTATGTTTCCATTTGCTCGTTTTGAATAAATTGCATGAAAAAGAGTCTTTCAGAAAATTAAGTTTTTGGCGATTTGATACAAAAATATTTGAGCTAAAATACTTATTTATAAATGGCTTGGATCCTGAATCAAGTTCAGGATGACAAGAAAAATAAAAAAGAGCGCGTATGTTTTGAATATACGCGCTCTTTTTATGTTCTCGTTTCTATCGATCGCAATCCCGTCTCTTGATCAACAACAAGCTCAAGATATCCATCACGGGCATAACGCTGGACGAGTTCTTTGTCATGACAAATCATAAGAATAATCAGATCAGTGGTACGCACAAGCTCTGACAAAAATTCCATGACCATGTTTGTGTTTTGGTCATCAAGCGCAGCCGTTGGCTCATCGAGTAAAAGAATTTTTGTTGGTTTTTGTAACACCATTAATATTGCTAATATTTGTCGTTGACCACCCGAGAGAAGTTTAACTGGTTTGGTATGATCAATCCCAAATTGTTTCAAAAAATCGGGGACAGGTTTGTAATCAGGCAACGATCTAAACTTTGGATACTGTGCAATAGCCGCAAATCGCATGTTATCATCAAAACTAAATTGGTCGGCGAGCATATTATCAAATTTTTGATGCACCAATCGTACTTCGTCAATACGATCACGTTTCTCAAGTTGGTACTTAACACCTGAAATTTCAAGATCTCCTGACACCTGTTCTTGTTGGGTACTATTGCCCTGTAATAATCTAAATAACGTTGATTTGCCCGCACCATTTTTGCCACGAATAAAGTGCATCTTGCCAGAATCAAAAGCAATCGATAAATTTTTAAAAAAATATGATTTATCTTTTGCAAACCGAAAACTAATGTCTTTAATTTCGAACATTTTTTGTATCTTTTTTTCTGTCGTCATAATATCCCCCGTTACACACCCAAATGATCGCTCGTTAACTCTTGTACAGTTCGTCGTCGATATTTAATCATCAGTAATACTAATACAATAATCGATTGTAACATCGTGAAATATTTCAAATTAAAACCAACTTTTAACAGTACCTGTTGAATCACGCAGTAAATAATCAGTCCGGCGATGGGTACAAAAATCGCTATATTTTTTTTCGTTGGTATCATCTTGCCCAATATCAGCGCGGTAAGACAAAAAAGCGATATCCCGTTTCCTGCATTGATATCAACAAAGCTACTTGATTGTGCAACCAGATACCCAGAAAGACCACTCAACATACCGGTTGCAAGCAACCCGCAACCCATGACATATGTTCTTGAAATATTATAATAATCAAAAAATGCTGGGTTGTTTCCATGAATTGCCAAGCTCACGCCAAGCTGTGTTTTTAACAATAAGAAACACAGGACAAACACAAGCAAACTTATAATACCTAACGTAATAAGTTCTGGATGTGCAGGAAGTGCAAGAGCTGCGAGTGGATTGTCAAAGAGCGTAAGCGAGACATTAGCACCGCCAAGTAGAAATAAATTAATCCCGTAAAACAAACCGATCGTCAAGATGCTTGCTAACAGGTGTGGCAACTTAGCGTGGGTTACCAATAATCCCATAATAATCCCAACAAATGCCCCGCCAATAAGACTCGCTATACACGCAGCACTAAGACTTAAAAATACACCCATATTTTGTGTGAGCGCAAGAACTTTGCTTGCCATAATTGCACCACCCACAAAAGAGACTTCAATACTCAAGTTGGGGACTTTCATTAACGAGAACGAAAGATAGGCCCCGAGTATAAGTGGGATATATAAAAAAACTTGTTCAAGAATTATCAAACCGGCTGCAAACATAAACGACCTCTCGATATATAATTATATATAATTATTTAACACAAAAACGTTTTAACACCTGAAAAAATAGTTCATATCCAAGTTCTATATCATGCATACGCACCGATTCGTTTATACCGTGAAGATTTTCCTGAATAGTAAACGGCGTAAATCCAAAACCTTCGATCCCCTGTTGTAAATAAAAGCGTAAATCAGATGCACCCTCTGAAACAAATTTTTGTGCTTCTAAACCATGATTTTTAATCACTGTTTCGAGTACCTGATATAATTCTGATTTATTCGATACATCGCGTTCCCAATCATGAACCTCTGCTTCAATGGTATACGAAATAGTGGGATGCTGTGCAAGCCAATCGTTAAGAATGTTTTTTGCTTGGTGCATGGGCATACTAGGCGGAACACGAATGTCAGCCGTTGCGCAAGCATTTTCAGGAATAACATTCAGTGCTATTTTGCCATCATGCATAATACCTGCTTGTAACGACGTTACATTCATCGACAGTAATAAACCGGCTTGAATAGTATTAGATTTCTCTCGTTGTTCTGTTTGAAATCGTGCAATCTTCTCAAGAAAAAAAATCAATTCATGCGCAGCATTATGCACCTGTAAGCGCGAACCATGAGCCATGGTGCCCGTAGACGTAAGACGTATTTGTAACGGTTTACGTTCGCCCAGTCTTATATACAGACCCTGTTCGTTACTCGATGGCAACCCTTCGTCTAATACATATCCAATAGTAAGTTTTTTAAACGCTTCGGTATGTACCAACTGCCCAACGCCAGAAAATCCGCCTATTTCTTCATCGGGGACAAGTAATATATGTATCGTTCTTTTTGGTATCCCATGCTCTTGTTGTAATTTTTGCAAAGCAGCATAATGCAACACGCCGACACCTTTCATATCTTGCGTCCCGCGTCCATACAAAATCCCATCTTCGAGAATTCCCGCAAATGGGTCATGCTTCCATTGTCCGTTATCGGGCGCAGGGACAACATCCATATGGTGATTAAGCGCAAGCGCTGGCAGCGTGGGGTCGGACCCACGCTGCGTAATAATCATGACTTTTCGTTCTGACGGCAGAGAAATATACGAGTATTCAAATCCATCAAGTAATACCTGTTTTTCAAACAAATCAAAAACTGCCTGATAATCAGGATTTGGATGCACCGTTTTTATTTGTACGTAAGCCTTGAAAAAAGTTATAAGTTTTTCGATTGACATACAATCACCTTAATTCAACGCAATATACAACATATTTCCACGACCCTGATTTTCTTTCACATCGCGTACAGAAAAACTTCCATCTGTATCGAAGACAAATTGTGGCTTATATGCTTCAAATGTTACATGATGCGCTTGTATATTTTTCGTACGAGCAGTTACAGGTCTCATGTTACATACAAAATTGGCAAAAGGACGCAACTGTCCTATCTGGCCTATGTTTGCATTTACTTGCCCGTATACTAAAGCAACCCCACGTATTGGAGCAATTTTTTCTATCGATGCTTCGTCTATAAAAAGATTCTCAAGCTCAAGAGGCGTTTCTTCTCCCAGTTTTTTTGCAACGTAGTCGAATGCAAAAGAAAGCAACTTTGTCCCGATCCCAAGACGTCGATATTCTCGACAGGTATACGCATTACCGTAATACATATACATACAGTCTGGCGCTCCAAAAACATATTCGGGCAACTTTGATTCTGGTAATACAGCAGCTTTTACTTCTTGAGAATAATCAAAAATTGTACTTACTGACATATCAAAAGATCGCTGTCCAAGAAATTTGCCGCCTTCTTTTGGCTCTTTGAATCGCAACTCATCACGTAAAATTTCCTGAAGCTCATCATGATCATCAATCACAAATACTTTAACAAAACTCACAATAGTATTATCACCATCAGTCGCAACAAATAACCGTTTCTTTTCTATGTTTTTTTGCATAGCTTTCGCGCGTATAGCTTCAGGTAAAACTAAAAGCTTGTGCTGATCGTCATCATCAAAATTGTCTTTATAGATGTGTAATATTTTATCTAAATCACTGGGATGCGCGAGCCTGTACGTTATATTTTTCAAGACGTCTTTTTTAGGGGCTTTTGTGTCGTTTATCTGAGTAACCTGCATACCGTGAAGTCCGCTAAAACATGCAATCACGATTACTAAACATATTTTTATCATAAACTTTTTCATAATATTCCTATCAAAATTAAATAACGGTCACAAATTTATACAACAACAACTGTTCAGGTGATATTCTTAACCCCTGTTGTTCAAGCATGCGCGAATTAACTTTGAAAACACGATCTTTAATTTCAACGCATGGTAAGACTGCTGGCTGGGCTTTCTCTTCAAGAATTTTACGTGCAAGTTCTGCACCATGAACACCAAATTGACGTTCTTCGACACCATAACTCAGTACAGCGCCCTTATCACCAGAATCAAGATCAGATGTTAAAAGCGTCACATGATGCATATTACACAGCTTAATAACACCATCAATCGCTGAAACTACGGTGTTGTCTTTAAGAACAAGCACGACATCTGCTTGTGTAATAGAAGCCTGGAGTTTAGGATAAATTTCGCCGATACCAAAAACTTCGATTGGTATAAGCTTTAACCCAAGACCTATCACAATCTTTTCAACTGCTTGTTTTTCTTTTTCAAGCCCACCCTTTTGTGTTGGGTCATAGAGTAACAAGATATTTTTTACGTCGGGCTTAATTGTACGCAGTAACTCAATCTGGGTCTTAAAGTCAGCCGTTTCAACAACACCGGTTACACTACCACCAGGTTTTTCACATGACTGAACAAGACCCAATTGTACCGGTTCTGAAACGGCACCAAAAACAATTGGTACGGTGTTTTGCTTTTTAAGACTTATTGCTTTTATTAATTGCGATGCTTGTGCACCAATCGTAAAAATCAAATCAAAGTTATTATTAACAATTTCGTCGGCTTGGGCGCGCAAAAGTGTTTTATTACCGTTGGCGTTATAGGTTGTAAACTCGTACCGTTTTTTATCGCTCTTCTCAAGCGTTTCACGAAACCCTTTTTCAATCTGTTCAAGACTTTGATGCGTAACCGGCGTTAAAATCGCAATACGAGAAACTTCTTGTGCTTGAGTACTATTTGTATTTGTTCGATTACTCGTGCGATTTTCTGAGTTCAATGCAAAATAACCGAAGTACACGATACATACTGACAACAAAATATTTATAACAATGGTAATACCTAACATTTGTATATTCTTTTTCATGGTCTTTTTCTTTCGAAATTAAAAAAATTAAACGCGCAAAAAATGCGCAGCAAAAATTATCGCAAGATTTGCTGACGCGAATTATTGCTGTGTCCGGCGTAGCCTTTGGCGAAGCCTGGGCAAACAAAAACTAAACGTAAAATTAAAAATAAAATAAGAAAAAATATGGGGGATAGATTAGAAACGCCAACGGCGCCAAGTATAAGAAACAGGTGCGAAACCTGCGCAAGAAAGAGCAGAAAGAAGAGAAGCGTTAGATTGGTCGTGTAACACACGCCGCTGAGTAGGCGGAGTACACGTTGTATCTATAAGAATCATGTGATCCTCCGTATTGGTAAAAAATATAGAATTTAACAACATAATTTCATAATAGCACAGAATTTCAGCCAAAACAAATGATATAAAATTTATGTGTTTTTTAATAAAAAAGCCCCCAAACACACCATTGGGGGCTCTAAAAATTAATAAATTTAGCTAAAAAATCACAGTTCTATTTGTTTTTGTAACGATAAAACGTGATCAAAAAATGTCTCTGGGTCCATATCGCGTAATAAGTTAAATCCACGTGCCGAACGCATGCACGGATGTGGGTGCTTTTCAAAGTATTCTGAACCAAGAGCCGTTTTGATCATACCATACTGTTCAGCCATAACCTTTTGGGTTATATCACAAAATGGCCCGTCATATTCGGTATTTGGAAACGAAGCTGCACGCTGCGAAGCAAAGCATGCATGAAACCCGTTCTTAAGTACGGCAAATGAATTGAGCGATACCGGGACCATAATATCTGCCTCTGCTGGATGAAATTTAAACCAGACGTTACGATAACCCCAGATGCGAATTTTTCGCTCAGGATATTTTTGAACATAGGCTTTTACGGCATGACATACCGAAAGTAATACTTTGTAGTGCGTATCAGGACCGCTGCCTTCAGGATCAAGGGCAACAGTAACGACATCTGGTTTAGTTTTTTCGAGCAAATCAAATACTGGTTTTATATCGTTATCCCAACCAGGTTGCGGCGTAAAAATATCACCGGTATAAAAACCTAATCTTAAGTGATAAATATTTTCTGTACCAAAACCATAATGGGCCCACAACAGTTCATCTTCCCACTCGCGAATCATGCCCTTAAGTGTTTGTACTAATACTGTATCTTTTTTACCAGGGTAACTTGCAGCAAAATATGTCTTAAGCGATTCGATTTCTGTAACAATATGTTTTATATCTTGTGTCTTAAATAAATCGATTAAATTGCGAATAAGACGACACGAGACAGCTCTTTCTTTTTTATCTTCGTCACCTGCTGCCTCGGCATCAAGATAATCAGATAAATCTTGATTGCGATATTTGATATTTGCAGGATCAAAATATTTTTGTTGGGATTTCTCTAACCCATCTTGTGTTAATAAAAATTCTAACGCTTGGTTTAATAACGCGACCGTAAATATATTTGTGACAGCATTAAAGCCACTCGTTAACGTTACAAAATTATGAATATTTTTTACATTACAGGTTAATCGAGCAAGATACGGCAAGTAACCAAGCATGATATCATCATGATGGGGGGCTGTATGTAAAAACGATAGTCCTGACATATCGGTTAAACCACGTTGGATTGATTTTTTGATATGTTCAGCAACTTTTGTTGTTTCTTGAGAAATATCGTGATTCTTTTTTGATATAAGAGATCCGGTACGATCTGTACCAAGATCTTCTGAGATTAAATCTGTAAGTTTTTTCTGTTTTTTTACGGCGACGTCAACAAGGGCTCGTTCAGCAAAAAGTTGTTCTGCTTTTGTATCGTTTTTTAGCCCGTCAAACATTCTTTCGACCAATAAGCACGCTGCACCTCTGGTCAAATAAAAACGAGCGCCCGACAGTTTTTGTAATACCGTCGCAGGATACGAAACTGATGGTACATGTTCAACAGCATCTTGCACAACTTTGCCTTTAGCTTCACCCGCTGCAAAAATAATTGCCGTTGCAGACTGATTTTGTACAATAGTCGACAGTCCAATGGTCATTACAACACGATCACGCGCAACTTCAATACCACCTAAATCGGTAGCAGCTGCTGCCGCTGTTTCATAATTTACTTGTAATAAGCGCGTCGTACTAAAATGGTCAGAGCCTTTTATGTTAAACGCTATATGGCCATCAGGTCCTATGCCACCAAGAAAAAACCCAAGACCACCAAGAGATCTAATTCGATCTTCATATGCCATTGCTTGTTCATCTGCAGCGATAATCGCATGTAATTGCGCCTCTTCAAGATCATTTTTTGCAGCTCGATGTCGAAGTGACAAATCTATTTTCCCATCAGGAAATAAGACGCCTAAATCGTGCCCATAGCGCGACTTAAAGTTCCAGGTGTTCATGAGCAGCGCTTTTTTCGCATCAAGCCCGAAGTCTTTGATATAAAAACGATCGATATAGGCAGCAAAACTATTGGTTCGCGCAGGATCCATGGGAAAAAATTCATCGATTTGAACAAAAGAATACGATCGCATATCTGGCTTGAGCGCAGGATTAATTCCCCATGAGCTTAACTCTTGCTGAATATCTTTTTGATCCCACTGTTGTAAAAATTTTGTTGTCCAACGAATAAAAAATTCTGGCGTTTTACCGGTTGGTAATGAGATAACACCTTCAGGATTTAATTGTAACCATTCTAAAAATCGTAACGCCGTTATTTTTCCCAAACTTGGAACGTTAGGCGCTTCGATAATCGAAATCTTTTCGTACGGTTCGTAACGTAATAATTTATTTGAGCGCTCAAGAGCAACTTCTTCAACACGCGAAAAACTATTATAATGGCGCAGGTCTGCAGGGATAAATATCTTATGAGCTTGCATATCTCGATTTGAAAGCATATTTTTTCTCGTTAAAAAACTTATTTTAGTTTTGTTCCATTGGGTGCATCACCGACGGGCGAAATAATACGTAATTTGCCAGCACCGTCATCAGCAGTCAAAAGCATGCCTTGCGATTCCATACCCATCATTTTTCGTGGGGCAAGATTCGCAACAAATATCGCTTGCTTGCCTATCAGTTCTTCAGGGGTGAAAAATTTTGCAATACCGGAAAGAATTTGTCGCTGACCAAGAGCACCCATATCAACCTGCAGTTGATATAATTTATCAGAGCCGGTAACGGGTTTGCATTCTAAGATCGTGCCGGTTACTAAATGTGTTTTGACAAAGTCGTCTATTGTAATAATATCAGTACTTGCTTGAGCTTTTTCTTGCCCTTCGAAGCCACCTGGGCGAAGTAGGGGAGCTTGCATAGCTGGTTGCTCTGGAGCTTGTACTTGTGATTCAGGACGTACAAATAATGGTTCATCTGTTTTTTTAAGCATAAAATTTTGATCCCAACTATTTTTTCTAAATAATGTGTCATAATCTTTGGTCATATCAAGAGTACAGCCTAAGCTTGTCAACAATTCATCCATCTTTTTAGGCATAATCGGTGATAACAAAACACCGATCATATACAAACTTTGGCACGTTGCATGAATAACTTCTGCAAACAATTCTTTATTGTTTTTTGCCAAAAGCCAGGGCTGTTGTGCATGAAAATAAGCATTAACATCAGAGATAAATTTCCATAATTCTGCAAGTGCAATATGAAAATGGCACGTGTTCATCTCGTCCCAATAAAACTTATACGTCTCTTCGCTTTTTACTTTTAAAGCAGATGTCTCTGGTGTGAGCCCACTGGATGCTTTAACGTTAGTTAGTCCATTATTCAGAGCAAGAGAAACGGTACGATTCAGTAAGTTACCTAAGTTATTGGCAAGGTCTGCAGTAATATGGTCTTCAAGACTTTTAAGATCAAACTGTCCGTCTTGGTTAATCGGCATTTGTCTGAGTAAATAATAACGCACCTGCTCAACACCATACCATGTTGCAAGATGGTCGGGATCGATAGTATTTCCTAACGATTTTGACATCTTCTGTTCACCCATCAAAATATAACCGTGAACTAATAATTTTTTTGGTAATGCCAAACCTGATGCCATGAGAAATGCTGGCCAATAGACCGCGTGAAAACGCACAATATCTTTTGCCATGACATGCACATCGGCCGGCCACCAGTACTCGAACATTTCTCGAGCTTTGGGGTCGTCTTGCCAGCCACCGATAATACTTACATAATTATTAAGAGCATCACCCCAGACATACACCGTATGTTCTGGATCTCCTGGAAATGGTATCCCCCATGAGACTGTTTTGCGCGAGATACTTAAATCTTTAAGTCCCGATTTTACAAAAGAGATCACTTCGTTCATACGCTCTTTTGGCGTGATAAAGTCTGGGTGCTCTTTATAAAATTGTAATAATTTATCTTGATAAGCAGAAAGCCTGAAAAAATAACTTTCTTCTGAAATTTCGCGTAATGGGCGCTTACAGTTTGGACACAGATAGTGCCCTTTTTCGTCTTTTACAAGATCAGCTGAAAGCGTCACAAACGTTTCATCAGGCACACAATACAAACCGGTATATACCGATTTGTAAATCTCGCCCAATTCCTGCATTTTTTTAATCCAATTAATTACTGCTTTTTTATGTTGCTCTGATGTCGTACGCACAAACATATCGTAATTAATTTCATACTTTTCCCAGATTCTTTTAAAATCAGGAATCATAGAGTCGCAAAACGCCTGTGGCTGCATACCCATTTGTTCAGCTTTTTCTTGAATTTTTTGACCATGCTCGTCAGTACCAGTAACAAAGAGCACGTGCTTACCCATTAATTTATTCCAGCGAGCTGCAACATCGGCAAGTAATGTCGAATATAAAGTCCCGATATGCGGCTTTGAATTAACGTAATAAATGGGCGTTGTAATATAAAATTTATTTTGTTTCATGACGTATGTTACCTGAGCTTAAACTCTTAAAAAAACGATTAAAGCGAATATGTTCGGTCAAAAATTTAACAGGATTCTTGAGTAAATCAAACAACCAAAAAGCTTCTTCGCTATCTACAGAATAGATAACAAAGCTTGCGCGACCATGAACGAGGTTTTTATCGAGAAAACCCCAGAATCTGCTATCGCGACTATTTTTTCTGCTATCACCCATAACCCAATATTTCCCATCAGGAACCGTTATTGGACCAAATTTGTCGACCGTATAAAAAACTTCTTCCTGGCCAAAATCAACGGCATAGGTTGGCGAAAACGGTTGTAATAAGATCATAGTATCATTCGATTTACGCACAACTTCTTGCTCTTTCATGCAATAAAATGGCTGGTCTTTAAAAGACTTTTCTGGATTATACGTATAGTTAACTTCTTTATCTAATTTGCGCAAAAACATTGGGATACTTAACGGTCCAATATGCTCGAAGGGTACAAAACCGACTGATTTTCGTAATCTAATTAACGGGTATGGGTTCACATAAGGCTCTTCAAGCTTTGCCCCATTGCGATAGACGACTGTTTTTCCGTCTTCGATACGGCCCTCAAGTATATCACCTGGCACAGCAATCACGCGCTTTACCCAATTATCTGGACCAGAACCAAGGCCAAGTAACGGGACAGGAAATCCAACATATTTTTGCCAGAATAATTTAACAGGGTTTGAAGAATCGTAAACAAATTCTGGATTATCAAAAATCACCAGATCATTATGTTTAATATCACCAAAATAGTAGGCCATTTTGTTACCCCAAATACGGTCGCCTACTAAAATATTCGGTTCTGCAGATCCCGTGGGAACATGGTATAACCCAAAAATAAAGTTACGTAAGATAATCGCCAAGAATAACGCAACAGTAATTGCTTCAATCCATTGGCGCCATTCTGGCTTGGTTATTTCGTTTAACTGTTTATACGTTTTTTTAAACGCTTTAAATTTTGCCTGCGCAGAACTATTTACCGGCCCATGTGCAATAAGAGCAAATTCACTGGTAAGATCTTGTACCTGTTCTTCGGCTTTATTAAACAGTTGCAACGCTTTTTGGTATATATCAGTATTTCTTTTGCGTTTGAGTCGTTCAAGCGCTTGTTTAAATTCTTCCCGTCTTTTTTGATACACAGAACTAAGTTTTGCAAATGATAATGCTAGTTGCTTCATGTACATGAGCCTTTCTTATCGCTTCTCTTATGTAAGTCTTTTATGTAAGTCTTTTGAAAAATCGGTTATAGCGTATATGCTTGGTCAAAAATTCAATAGGATGTTTGATAAAATCAAATAACCAAAACGGTTCTTCGCTATCGATCGAGTAAATAATAAAGCTTGCTCGACCATGAATCCGACTTTTATCTAAAAATCCCCACGAACGACTATCATAGCTGCCCTTACGATTATCACCCATAAGCCAATACTTACCATCGGGCACCGTAATTGGGCCAAATTTATCAATAGTATAAACCAGATAATCATCACCAGAAGAAGATGGCATTAACGCCTGTATATCCTCAAGCGACTTACGCTGTTCTACATCTCTTGTAATACGATAGGTCGGTGAATATGGTTGGGCTAACATTATATCACCATTCGAATCACGCACAATTTCTTCTTCAGATATCGTATAAAATGGCTGATTATCGAATGGTTTTGATGGATCGTACGTATAATTCACATCTTTTTCTATTTTTCTCAAAAACATGGGGATACTTAATGGCCCAATGTGCTCGAAGGGCACAAAGCCTACTGTTTTTCGTAATCTAATTAATGGATACGGGTTCACATAGGGCTCTTCAAGCTTTACCCCATTGCGATATACGACTGTTTTTCCGTCTTCAATACGGCCCTCTATGACGTCACCCGGTACTCCAATAACGTGTTTTACCCAGTTATCAGGACCTGCTTCAAGACCAAGTAATGGGATGGGAAACCCAACATATTTTTGCCAGAATAATTTAATAGGATTTGAAGAATCATACACAAATTCTGGGTTATCAAAAATCACACGATCATCATGTTTCACATCACCAAAATAGTAGGCCATCTTGTTACCCCAAATACGGTCGCCAACTAAAATATTTGGTTCTGCAGATCCCGTGGGAACATGATATAACCCAAAAATAAAGTTACGTAAGATAATCGCTAAGAATAACGCAATAATAATCGATTCAATCCACTGTCGCCATTCTGGCTTGGTTATTTCGTTTAATTCTTTATACGTTTTTTTAAACGCTTTAAATTTTGCCTGCACAGAACTATTTACTGGCCCATTGGCAATAAGAGCAAATTCGCCGTTAAGTTCTTGTACCTGTTCTTCTGTTTTATGAAACAATTGTAATGCTTTTTCGTATAAATCAGTATTTCTCTTACGTTTCAGACGTTCGAGCGCTTGTTTAAACTCTTCACGTCTTTTTTGATACACAGAACTAAGTTTTGCAAACGATAACGAAAGTTGCTTCATGTAATAGACCTTTCTATACTTTTTTATACTTTTCTATAAGCCAAATTATAGGTTATGAAAATTTTACCCCTAGCCAGATATTTTCTAACATTTTTTTGGGCAGATCCCCCTGCGTCATATGCAGTCTAGCAAATGTTTCGGCATCTGGAAAAATATTAGGGTTATTCAGAAATTCTTGTTTAATATGCGCATAAACTTTTTTATTTGTTGGGTTATAGCCATATAACGAACTACTGTTTAAAGCATTCGGAAAAGAGAGCGTAAAATCAATAAACCGATGTGCTAAATCAGATTTTTTGCAATGAAACGGGATCGCCAAATTTTCGATTACTAAAATGCTCCCCTCTTTGGGAATTTTAAAACCAAACTCATTGGTATGTTCTAAGATTTTACGCATATATGAACTTGACGTGATAGCAATTTGAGCAATTCCTGAAAATAAATAATACTGCAAGCTTGAACTCGCATAACTTTCAATCCATTTTTTCTGACGAATGAGCAAATCTTCTATGACTTTAAATTCTTTTTGATTTAATTGCTTGAGTTTGCCAAACAGATAAAGCTCAGCATACATAACTGCTTCTTTTGCATCGTCGACCATGCAAATGCGATAAAGTCCCGTAACTTTTTTCTTTTTGTGCATCTCATACGGATCTTTAAATAAATACTCGAGCCCTAACTGGTCGACATCATGTTTAAAAAGTTTTTTATTATAGACCATACCGTACGTACACCAGGCCAATGGCAACGAATAGTTATTTTCAGGATCAAAATGCTGACGCAATAATTTTGGATCTAAATCGTGAAAACTTGCAATTTTTGAACAGTCGATCTTTTGTAAAATATTTTCTTCCCGCAAAATACGAAGCATATAATCTGACGCAACGATAATATCGTACCCGTCACCTTGATTAATACGCAGCTTGGCATAAAGTTCTTCGTTGGTTTGGAAATATTTGATATTAACCGAAACACCGGTCTCTCGTTCAAATTTTTCAATAACTGATGGTGCAATCATTTCGGTAAACGCATAGATATTAAGCGTTTTTGTACTAAAATAATCAGTAAAATACGGAAGATATAAGAAAAATGCGAGAATAATAAAGAATAGTAACGATATGATCCCTCGAGCATACACCTTTTTTAATAACGCCCCATATTTTTTTTCACTGCTACCCATAAGCTCTCACCGTATTCGTTTCTAGGCACATTTCACACCCAACCAAATACTTTCTAATTTCTTCTTTGGTGGATATTCCTGACGCAAAATATGTAACCGTAAGAACGTTTGATCGTCGGGAAACATATTACTATCACGTAAAAACTGTTCAGGAATAGCTGCATATGCTTTCTTATTTGTTGGGTTGTACCCATACTTTTCGCTATTAAGCGCTGCATTCTTTTCAGCAAGAACAAAGTTCAAGAACTGATGGACTAAATCAACTTTTTTACATGCCATGGGCACTGCCAGATTCTCAATCACCATTAAACTCCCTTCTTCAGGAATTTTAAAGCCGAATCGATCGGTCTCTCCCATAATTTTTTTCATATATGAACTTGATGTGACCGCAATAGGAACGATATCTGTAAAAAGAAAGTACTGTAAGCTTGAACTTGAATATGCTTCTACCCATTGTTTTTGACGAATTAATAACTGTTCAACATCTGCAAATTCAGAAGAATTTATCGATTTTAGTTTCTTAAATAAATATAAGAGCGCAAGCATAACTGCTTCTTTTGGGTCATCGGTCATGCAAATCTTGTATCTATTATTTACAAGCCCTTTTTCTAAAAGCTCTTGTGGGCTCTGAAATAAAAGATCTAAGCTTATCTGATCGTGATTTTTTACTAATTTTTTATCAAAGACAATACCATACGTATGCCACTCAAGCGGCAAAGAGTACATATTACCTGGATCAAAGGGCTGATTAAGCAAACGTTCATCAAGCTCGTGTATAATCGATAGCTTACTATGATCCAGCTTTTGCACAATCCCCTCGTTTTTGAGCGTTTCTATCATATATTCAGACGCTACAATAACATCATAGCCCTCACCACCATTTACTCTAAGCTTTGCATACAGTTCTTCATTTGTTTGAAAATACTTAATATTAACCGAAATACCGGTTTTATCTTCAAATCGCTGAGCAACTTCTGGCGATATCATCTCAGTAAACGAATAAAGATTTAATGACTGGGAAGTTCTTAAAAAATCTAATAATCGTGGCATATACAAAGCAAATGCCATGACGCACAAACAGCTACATGCAATCATAATTTTTAATAAAAATCTTCTCGTTGATAGATTAGAACTATTGTTCATATGATATCACTTGGTCAACAATTTTAAGCGAACATAAGACCAATACGAGTAAGCTGCTTATCGCAAGAAAAATACCTGATAGCGCATTAATCGTTGGATCTATGCCGGTTCTAATCATAGAATAAACATAGACAGAAAGTGTTTGAACCTGTGGCCCAGAACAGAAGAAAGAAATTAAAAAATCGTCCATAGAGAGGGTAAATACCAATAACGAAGACGCTAAGAGTGACGGCATAAGAAGCGGCAAAATAACTTTACGAAACGTCGTTGTATAAGTTGCCCCAAGATCTAACGAAGCTTCAGTAAGAATTGGATCAAGTTCTACAAAGCGGGCACGAACAATAGGGATAACAAAACCCAACCCAAGTAACGTATGTCCAGCAATCAAGCTCCCGTAGCCAACGGGAATTTGAAAAAAAGTAAAAATACTTAAAATCCCAATCGCTAAAACAATTTCAGGTAACAAAATATTTGCGTAAAACAAATTAAACAAAAACGAAGCTTTCCACCATTTACTTGCAAACACAAAACAAGTCCCGAGTGTGACACTCAAAATCGTTGTTGCAATAGCGACAATCAAAGACGACCGTAAAGCTTCTAGAATTTCAGGTGTTTGGAAAAGTTGTTGGTACCAACGTAACGAAAACCCTTCCCACTTAACCGATACCGTAGCATCGTTAAAAGAGAATAAGACCATAATAATAATGGGCAGATATAAGAATAAATAAGCAAACCCTACAAACACAGGGTGCAAAAATTTTATAAAAAATCTTTTATTATCAACCATCTATTCTCCAACATTAAATCCAGCATTAAATCCAGGGATCTTTATATGACGTCCCACCTGCTCGGGCTTTTACTTTTGGATTTTTTATGTAAGCCATAATTCTAAGAATTACATAAATACTTACCAAAACAACAACCGGGAAAATAATACCAAAACTTGCCAGTGCCGACCCCGAACGCCAATCGCGTGACATCAAAAATTTATCGACTATTACATTACCCCAGAAAATATTCTTCGATCCCCCAAGAAGCGTTGGTATCGCAAATTCACCAAACGCTGGGATAAAAACCAATAAAAGCCCCGTATAAACACCCGGTAACGAGATGGGAAATACGACTCGCTTAAATGTTTCAAAGCGACTTGCGCCAAGATCAGCTGACGCTTCTAAGTAACGCTTGTCCATCTTTTCCAATACCGTATAAATGGGCAAAATCATAAACGGTAAAAAGCAGGAAACCATACCAATTAAGATCGAGAAATAATTATTAAGTAGGTGAAACGATTTAGAAATAATCCCAAGACTATACAAAATTTGGCTTACTATACCGTTTTTTTCAAGTAAGAAAAACCAGGCATAAATCTGAATAATCAAGCTGGTCCATGACGGCAATATTAAAGAAAATAGTAAAAACGGTCGGTATCGTTTACGAACTTTCATCGCTAAGAAATAAGCAACAGGATAGGCAATAAGAAAGCAAATAAACGACGTCGTTGCCGCAAGAACAAACGAATTAATAATAACTCTGAAGTAAAGTGTATTAAAAATCTGTTCATAATATATCGTCGTTAATTGATATGCCTGAAGGGTTGGCGAATAATCAACAATACTGTATATAAATAACATGCACAGAGGCATGTATAAAAAAAATATTTCCCAGAGCAACGCTGGGCACGAGAGAACAAACGGAAATTCTTCAGCAAAAATGCGGCTTAAAAATTTCATTAATGCTCCAACAATACAACGTTTTCTTTCTGGAAATACAAGTGCACGTTATCATCATAATCAATATTTTCTTGAGGAAAATGCTCTTCGTTTTGTTCAAATACGGTTAATAACTGACCATTGCGTAATTTTACATGATACTGCGTCGTACGACCGTAATAAATAATATTAACGACTTTACCGGTCATATGATTTGAAAAGCCTTCTTTTTCTTTCTTGCTAATAAATATTTTTTCGGGCCTAATGCTCATAATCAAGCGACGGCCAGGAATAATCCAATATTTTTCACTCGGAAAGTAGACTTGAAAGTATCCAAGCCCTTCAACTTCTACTTGTTGCTGATCGTCAATAACATGCAACGTCCCCTCGATAAAATTGGTATTTCCTACAAAGTTTGCTACAAATCGAGAAACGGGAAATTCATAAATCTGTTTTGGCGTTCCAATTTGTTCGAGATTTCCGTTCATATTCATAATCGCCATCTGATCTGATACCGTTAACGCTTCAAACTGATCGTGAGTAACGTACACAAATGTCGTTTTTAACTTATCTTTCAAATCGATTAACTCGATTAACATTTCTTCTTTAAGTTTTAAATCCAGAGCTGCCAATGGCTCATCAAGTAATAGTACATCTGGTTCGTTAATGATAGCCCGAGCGAGCGCAACGCGCTGCTGTTGTCCACCCGATAAACTTCGTGGTAATTTTGCCTCAAAGCCAGTCAAGCGAACCATCTTGAGCGCATCAGTTACTTTTGATTTCACAATAGGATCTGACATTTTTTTGATACGTAAACTATACGCAACGTTTTCAAATACGGTAAGATGAGGAAAAAGCGCATACTGCTGGAATACCGTATTAATTCTTCGTTTATAAATAGGCTGATTGGTAATATCCTCATCGCCTAAATAAATTTTTCCTGAATCAACCGTATCAAGACCAGCAATCAAACGTAATAACGTCGTTTTTCCACAACCGCTTGGTCCTAAGAGCGCAAAAAATTGTCCGGCGGGTATTTCAAGACTTAAATTATCTAAAATAACTTCGCCATCAAATGATTTGGAAACGCCTTCAACTCTAATTTTTTTCATGTATCTTTATCCAATTATTTTTTGAGCTTTTTATTTTTTGCAAAAAGCATGGGAACAACGATATCCGAGAGCGTACATGGAATAAGAACAGCTCCTATTAAAAAGACAAAGACAAATCCCATTTTTGCCCACCAATCATAAAAACCAAAGCTCACGAGATACAATACAGCAGCCATTGAGCTAATAAGAATATGTATAAAATGAAACCCGAGTGAGTAAAAAAGCTGCAAATTCGAAGCGTGACTACTCATTACCCATCCATTAAGCATACCTACAAATAAAAACGGAAGTACCGTATCAAGATGCGTTAAAAAACACCAGTGAAAGTGCATATTCAAATTAACGAGCTTTCCACCAAGATAGGGTAAAAAAGCGTCAGAAATAGTACAGAATATCGCCGGGACTAAAAATCCTACGATAATTCCTAAAAATATATTTTGTGAATAACGACGAAACGTCAAAACCGTCCCCGTTGCAGCAAATAACAGGTGAAGATAGTGAAAATTATGAAATAAGCGATAGGTCATCGATGCGATATCAGAACCTGTGCCTGAATACGATAAAAAGCTCAAGCATATCAATGCAAAAGCAACAGAGAAAATCGCATACGGCAGGTGGCATAAAATTTCTGCCCAAACCGTGTGATGATGCTCTAAAACGGGCTTATTTGAATCATGTTGATGATCATGTTCACTCATCAAGAATCCTTTTATTAAAATCTTATTCAAAATTCTTTAATTTCTTTGTTGCTGTCGATTTATTCGACAATTTAATTAATCTACCGTTTTTTGTAAAATTCACAACCCCTACGGGGTATTTATACTGCTTTTCGAGATGTTTTTAATTTGTCTAAAACAGTTTTCATAGGCCATTTGGTACTATACTTACCGTTCATATTATTGATGGAGAACGAGTATTCAAGCGTCATTTCACCCTCGGTTTTGCTATCAAGCGTATGAATATGTCTACATCGAATACTGATAACCACATTACTGAGAACCCATTTCTCATTTTCTTTATGACAAACAAGCGTTTTGAGCTTAAATGTTTTATTAAAATTTACATTCTTTTCAACAAAAATCTGCCAAAGAACTTCTTCAAAATCAAATAAGTTCATACCTGGTTTAAAACCGTGTATTTCGACATGGTCGAGCGTATGGGTTACCCCTGAGTCTTGCTTGACACTAAACAGCGTGTCTTTGCAAACTTCTGGTAAAAGACTTGAAACAAGACATGTCCCTACTTTTAAATAAAGAGCTTGTTTTACCTCTTCTTGTTGAATAACGATCATATCATGTAAACGGGCATCAAGTGCTTGTACTGCCTGTGTCCCATCTACAAGCATTACTTTTGGGTCAACTGCAACAGGCACAAATTTGCCAACATTTGGCAATCTTACAAACGGTTGCTGATTACTATGCGCTGTAGGAAGCCAAACAGCATGTCGCAAGCCATGTGCACATAATTCATATTCTTTTTCAGGGATCTTGGCATCTTTTAACTTTGTCAGCGTATCCCCCAAACATGTAAAGCAGTTTGCTATGCTATATGGATATTGAGCTTGGATACAGCCATTATGTAATTGTAAGTTCCAATCTTCTAGTAAACAACCCCTGACAACAAGCTCATTCATGCCATATGAGACAGCGATAAACGAAGCCTTGATATCATGTAAAATTTTTTCAAAAAACCGACGTGTTAACCCACCACCAAAGCACGTATAGACGTTTAACCATGCTGCACCGGCAGCTTGGAAAACTGGCATTAATTCTTTAAAATTATTAAAATCAAGCCCTGCAACGCGTGATAAATCTGCACATAATACATTTTCTTTTTCTTTTGTAGGCGCGCCATGACCAAATAACGAGATAATGCGTACAGGTTGAGGGAGCATCGAACTTAGAGCTTTCGGGACGGAAACTTTACTTTCAACCATATCACGTAAAGACGATAATTTTTCTATGTGTTTAAGATCAGCATTTTTGATGACACAAGACTTTGGGACAATCAAGAAAAGATCTGCCTGAGTATGTTGGTAAAGAGAACAACATTGTTGAGCAGCAAGAAAAACAAAACACATATAAAAGTATTTTTTACTTTGTTCTATTGCAGCTAATTCTGGTTGACTCGTTAATTCAAGAGCTTTATTCACTATATCTAGATCATGTTGAGAAAGACCATTGCTATTTTCTTGCGTTACTTTTTCTGGTTTTTGCTTTGGTTTTTTTGCTTCTGCCTTTACATGTTCAGCTAAACGCTCAGCATATAAACGCTCAGCATAAATTTGTTCGACTACTGCCGGAACATTTTTTTGAGCTAACCCTTTATCGCCAAGTTTTGTCATAATATCTTGTGCAAATGGTTTACATTGCTCGCCAAGACGAATACATGTTCGCAGCAAAGACCCCTGAACAACAATACCATAAGTCTGTTTTTGGTTTCTGCAGAGTTCATCAATACTCTGCACTAATAACGAACACATTTCTCCAGGTGATTTCTCTTCACCAATGCTATCAAGAATAATAACAACATCGGACGGTTGCATCGCAGATAGATTCCCGATTGAACCTGCCAAGAATACTGAAAAAAAGATTGCTTTGAATAAACGACCAATAAAAACCATACATAACCTCCGTTTTAAGAACTTTCTATAGAATGTAATTATACAGAAATAAATACAAACTGGTATTTTTTAGCAAAAACTGCGATTTTCGAGCTTTTTTTGGGAATATTTATTGAACTTGGAGATTAAGCGAAAGCGTCTTGTTTATATCGACAATTGACCCTGCCGCTGGGCTTTGGTCAACGATACGACACTGGTCACAGGTATGCGTCTGGTCGACTTCATGTGCGTGAAAAACCGACTTTTCGACATTGTTTTTCTGCAAGAAGCTTTCTAGATCTGTAAGCGTCTTATTACCCAGATTGGGCATGATGTATAACAGATCGCTCTCTTGAGCAAGATATACCGTAATTTTTTTATTAATCAGCTCACTCCCAGCCTGTGGATATTGAGCAATACAGCTATGTTTTGGATAATTACTTTTTAAATAAATAACTTTTAACTCAAGTCCCATTTTTTTTATCTGCTCTTCGATATCTGGTAACTTTTTTTCATTAAAATCAGGCGCAACACGTGGTGTTGGTCTACGCGACACCGTCACAAAAATATTCTGGTTCGGTCTAATGGTTTGTTGTGGTTGGGGGATTTGCTCAAGAATTGTCCCTTCTGGACGAGCCGTATCATCACGCTCTGCAAGTAAACGAAGCCCTAACCGTTGCTGCGCAAGCGTCACTGCAGCACTCTGTATGTTTTTCCCAATAATATTGGGTGTAACTAAATCTGTTCTTTGTAAAAAATAATGTGAGAGGTTATAGCCCACTAAGAACCCTAAAAAGGGCACGAGCCAGAGATGCTTTGTGAAGAACGTCGTTATTTTTTTAATTTTTTTTATCATCTTGTTCGGGGGTTTAACACGTTAGTTTTGCCTGGATCCCCGGTCAAGCCGGGGATGACGTCGCGTCATAACTTCAAGTAAAAAAAATTGGGTACGCGTATAAGCTGGATTCTGTACCTAATATATCAGGCGGCAACCATTTATCTATGCGACATACCCGCAGATCATTAAGAACAGGAAACTTGTAATCTGCCTACTTTGTCTTGCTCCGAATGGGGTTTTCCCACTAAGTACATTACTGCACCTAAGCGTGCGCTCTTACCGCACGGTTTCACCCTTACCTCGTTTTTACACAAGGCGGTTTATTTTCTGTGGCACTATCCATGGACTTTCATCCCCCTCATTTGTGTTGCGTAACAAGTACGACAACCTCATGAGGCATTCATCCTGCTTGGAGTCCAGACTTTCCTCCCTTTACCATACGGTAAACAGCGATTGCCCCGCGTACCCAAAAGAATCAAAGATTCTAAACCAAGATTAACAAGAATTTTCATAATAGTCACGAAAAACGTGGCTATTGGGAGGCCTAAAAGCAGCTTAAAACCAACGTTTTCAGCCAAAACAGCAATAACAATAAAAATTAACGGCAATATTACTGACGAATTTAATAAAACTCTCCGACAATGATTGGCAATAAGAATCATAGGTAATAAGTATAAAAGAGAAAGCCCAAATACACCTGTAAGTAAAAAACTTTGAATTAATAACAAACTTATTGGCAACCAAAACGACGTGAATTTATAGCTAAAATTAACTGATACTAATTTGAAAATAAAAAAAGCTAATAAACTAAAAATTACCCATTGCTCGAAATAGGTAAAAGCCAAAAGGTCTAGAAAAAATAATAGTATTGCTAGCATAAAAATAGTGTCCCAAAGTTTTGTTGAAAGTATTTCATGGATCCTGAATCAAGTTCAGGATGACAAGAAGAAGCTCATATAACAAATATTACAATCCTGAACGATCTTCGTGATTACGCGTATTAAAATATACGGGCTCACCAAATTTTACAATATGTAGTTTCTTATTCTCAAGATCAGATGTTTTTTCATGCCAATATTTTTGTAAAAGATTTATTGGATCAATAAATGTATCAAGTCCTGATTCAAACGTTCCCCAATGCATAGGGATAAAATCATGAGCGCCAAGATCAATAAACGCTTTAATAGCATCTTGCGCACTCAAGTGCACATGGTTAATAAAGTGTCTTGGTTCGTTTGGAGCAATCGGCATCAAAGCAATATCTATTGGGCCAAAATTTTCGTTAATTTTTGCAAAATGTTTCCCGTATGCTGTATCGCCCGCAAAGTAAATTTTTTTATCAAGAACCTCAAGCATCCAACTTCCCCACAGCGATTTATTGATATCAAATATCTCGCGCCCTGTCCAATGTACCGCAGGCAAGAACGTAAATTTTACACTATTCATGTCTATGCTCTGCCACCATTCTAACTCAGTCACATGCTTAAAATCATGTTTTAAAAACCAGTTCTTTTTGCCATGGGGTACAAAAATATGAGGCTGATCTTTTTTGAGTGCTAATAACGTTGGTTTATCCATATGGTCTTGATGGCTGTGAGAAATAAGTATCGCGTGAATTTTTGGAAGCTTATCGATACCAAACGGTACGTGAACTCGACGTTTAAAAAATATGGGCATTTTTTCGAGATTAAAAAAAACTGGATCAGTAAGAATATTTAATCCATTAATTTGAATCAAAAACGTCGCATGACCTACCCATGTTATAACGGGCTCAATACTTGAACTTTTGGGAGTTTCTCGACACATCCAATTTTCAAGATTAAATTCTGGCTCAAAAAACGGGCGTTTGTTTTGTTTACCCAAGCGTCGCTTGGCATAAAACCACCACTCTTTGAGCATGTGCCAAAAGCGATCACGAATACGGTCATGATGATCGTTATAAAAACGGCGCGATCTTTTGTGCGGTTTCATGCAATAACTTTCTTCTTTTTAACAAATTTTCCCAGAACCTAAGCAAATATCCCCATCATAAAAAACAGCAAACTGTCCTGGGGCAATCCCCTGATCATTACCGTTTATTATTACATGTCCAGCATGCGCATCTTTAAGATCTAACGTAGCTTCGTATACATTCTCGCCATGGCGCAATTTTATTTGTAAATCTCGGTTAACGGGGGGTTTGCCAAGAATCCAATTTATATTATGCACGTCAAACTGATCACGTACTTTTTCTTCTGAATAATATTCTTTTGAAATATAGACGATATTCTTTTCTAGATCTTTTGCAACAACATACCATGGGCCACCACCAAGACCAATGCCCTTACGTTGCCCAATGGTGTGAAACCAAAAACCTTTGTGTGTCCCTACTTTTTTCCCCGTTTCAACTTCGATAAAATCACCAGGCTTTTCACCCAAATGGTGCTTAATAAAATCACTAAATTTAATTTTGCCGAGAAAACAGATCCCTTGGCTATCTTTACGTGCCTGCGTTGCAAGCTCAAATTTTTCAGCCAACTCACGTAGCTCTGATTTTAACAGGTGCCCAATCGGGAATAACGCACGTGAAAGCTGCGCTTGAGAAAGATGGGATAGAAAATAGGTTTGGTCTTTAATGGGATCTTGTGCTTTTTTGAGCTTACAAAGCCCTTGATCATCATGAATCTGGGCATAATGTCCTGTTGCTACTTTTTCATACGATTGATCGATTTTATCAAAAAACGCTCCAAACTTAACCTGCTGATTACACATAATATCAGGGCTTGGGGTTCTGCCTGCTTTAATCTCTTCTATAGTGTAGGCTACAACACGACTCCAATACTCTTCTTGTAAAGAAACAACCTGTAATGGGACATTCAGCTGGTCGCATACTTGGCGAGCATACGAAAGGTCTTCCTCCCAGGGACAGTCCCCTAGGTAAGAAAGCTCGTCTTCAAGCCAAATTTTAAGATAAAAAGCGGTTAGGTCATGCCCCTGTTCTTTGAGTAATCTCAAAGCAACTGAACTATCGACACCGCCTGAAACCAATACAGCTATTTTCATGATTCAATCGATATTTTTAATATATTTTATTATTATTTAAACGATTGGATCTAGTATATCACAAATATAACTATGAGAAAACCAGGGATCTTAAATAAACAAACTTGCAATGGCTGCGTTCAGTAAATTAGCAAGGGTGCCACCAAGAAGTGCCCGCATGCCCAGTCTTGTCAGTAACTCACGTTTATTTGCAGCCAACGCGCCAATACCGCCAATTTGAATCCCAATACATGAAAAGTTTGAAAAACCGGCAAGTGCATAGGTCAAAATTGATTTTGTACGTACAAGAACTTCAGCTTTTACTAACCCAGAATATGCAACAAACTCGTTAATCACCAGCTTTTGGCCGAGTAAAGCGCCTGCAATTTCACGGTCGGCAACTGAAATGCCCAAGAAGTATGCAACGCCATAAAATAATTTCCCAAAGACCATGTTTAATGTCCAGGCATTGGTCAAAAATAAGCCAGTGACAGAAAATAACAGATAATCAAATAACGCAACTAAGCTAATAAACGCGATAAGCATAGCAGCAACGTTAACTGCCAATCTTAAACCGTCAACAGTTCCAGAAGAAATAGCATCAAGCACGTTTTTTGTCTCGCGTGGGATTTTTACCGAACTACCACCCATTGTTTCTGGTATTTCTGTTTCTGGAATTAAGATTTTAGCAATCAAAATCGCCCCAGGAATTGCCATAATACTTGCCGAAAGCATATGTAACACTGAGATACCCATGCCACCGTATACGGCCAAAATTGAGCCGCTTAAGTGAGCCATGCCTCCGACCATCACTAATAATATTTCTGATTGGGTCATCCGTGGTAGGTAATTTCGAATTAATAACGGCGCTTCAGTTTGGCCAAGCACACTATTTGCTGCAACTGATAACGTTTCAGCACCTGATGTTCCCAAAATAGGCCGAATAAGTAACGAGAGTGCTTTAACAAAAATTTGGACAATACCAAGATGAAAGAGTAATGCCATTAATGCGCCAAAGAAGATAATTATGGGAATAACTTTAATCGCAAAAATAAAACCCCAAGGACCGGCAGGATTTGCCAAACTACCAAAAACAAACGATGAGCCCTTATCAGCAAATTCATAGACCACTTGAAAGCCACTGGAAATAGAACTAAAAATGTTTTTACCCGTGTTTGTATTTAAAATAAAATACGCTAAAGCAAATTGCATTAATAATGCAGTAAGAATAAGACGTATACTTACTTTACGTTTATTATTTGAACACAGAAACGCAATGCCAATAATCAATAAAATCCCAATTAAACTGAGGTAATGGTTGTCTTGCATTAAAAAATTATAGACATCAAACACGTAAAGATCCTTTCACAAGAGGTTAAGAAAAAATGCACGCAAAACAAAAAAGTTTTGCGTGCTTGAAACTTGTGCCGAACAACGCGGACCAATATACAACGAAATTAAAAAAAATGAATCAAGAAATTATTAGGCTTCTCCCCATAGTGCATGTGGATCATGCGCCAGACGCAACATGTCTAATTCGTTTTGATAACGTTCTGCATCTTTTTTGAGTGTAGCAATTTCTACATGACGTGTTGCATCATGAGCAAGTAATGCTTCTAAAAGCACTGATACTCCATACATCAGTTGCACTAAATTTTCTTCACATGTTGGTGATATATTTTGGGGAATTTGTGAAAAATATTTTGTCAAAGTATCACCAAATTCTTCCAATGGTAAAACACAAATCCATTTTTTAAAGGGCCTGTAACCTATTTGAGTCCGGCTGTATTGTAATAAAAGTTCTAATGGTTTATATGAAGCAAATACAGTTGCATTTGATATTTGTTTGATATTTTTCACCATACTTTCGATTATTTTTGCAAACCCATCTTTCTGAGTTAACACAACAAACGAAACAAGTATTGGGTGAACATAGTTCACATGTTCTATTTTTTTTACAACAAGTTCAAAAATATAGTTATTAAATCTCTCACGACTATCGTTATTCAAACCATGAACGTATTCCAAAAGTGCTGCAACTTCTCCCTCATATTTCATGCCCGTTTCTTGAATTATTGTTAAAAATCTAAGCCCTTTTTCTTGGGATGACTTACCTGATGTCTCACTACTTTTCATGTCGGTATCATCGGACATGGGCATACTTTTTTCTTGTTTCGGTTGTTTTATCTCCCGATACCAGCCAGAATGTGTATTTATATGAAGTTTTTTTGGAAATCCCGACTGAAAAGTCTTGAGCCCTAATGAAACAGGTAAAGCTCTTGTACAAACTTTTTTATAGGTTGTTTGAGCAACTGTTCGACACGTCCGAGCAACCATTGCATGAAGATTTTGGGTGCATGAAAAAATAATACAAAATATGACAAGATAATTAAACGTCATTCCTGCTCCTTTTTTAGTTTTTTAAAAAAATAAACACTAAGAAAAAATAGCAGGAAATCGCAAAATAATAAACTTAGATATTTAAGCCCTGAGACCTACGTTTGACCATATCCCATTCAAGCAATGGATTCAGCAAATCATCAAGATCGCCTTCCATGACAAGATCTAATTTTTTAAGCGTAACGTCAACACGATGGTCAGTAATACGATTTTGTGGGAAATTATAGGTACGAATTTTCTCAGCGCGATCGCCAGTTCCAACCTGTTGTTTACGTTGAGCACTCATTTCAGCTTCTTGCTTTTCTTTTTCTTGTTCAAACAAGCGTGCTTGTAAGACTTTCATGGCTTTTACTTTATTTTTGCCCTGAGAGCGCTCTTCTTGGCACGTTACAACAAGACCCGATGGTATATGGGTGATACGAATAGCAGAGTCTGTTGTGTTAACGTGTTGTCCACCAGCACCACTTGATCGATAGGTGTCTATTCTCAAATCACTTGGGTTAATTGAAATTTCGACATCGTCAACTTCGGGCATAACAGCTACTGTTACTGTTGACGTATGAATCCGTCCTGCGGTTTCGGTTTTTGGAACCCGTTGAACCCGATGAACTCCTGACTCAAATTTTAAAAATTTATACACGTTTTTGCCTTTTACATAGGCAACAAGTTCTTTATATCCCCCAAGATCGGTCTGGTGAGCTTCGACAATTGAAACTTCCCAGCCCTTAGATAACGCATAATTATTATACATCTTGAAGAGGTCTGAAACAAATAATGCAGCTTCCTGACCACCGGCACCGGCACGAATTTCAACAAATGCCGCACGCTTATTTCTTTCGTCAGCAGGATATAAAAGATCTTCAAGCTCACTGGTTACCGATTTGAGATTTACTTGTGCTTCAAGAATTTCTTCATGATAGAGCTCTTTGAGCTCTCCGGTTTCTTTGTCACGCTGATCGGTTAATTCTTGGATAGATTTTTCAAGTTCAACAATCTGGTTGTGTAACTGCAAGACATCAGCCATGAATGTTGTTTTTCTTTGAAGATCAGCACGAACTCTCGTGTCTAATCCCGGATCAGACAGTTTTGAGACGATCTGGTCATACTCTTCTTGAATCTTTAACCAATCAAGCATAAAAACCCTACACTTTTTTATTTATTTATTTATTTTTTTAAGACAAAAGAGCGTACTTTGTGATCGCAAAGTACGCTCTTTTATATTTTTGTGATATAGGTTACTTCTTTTTCTGAGAACCCTGATAACGTTGTTGGAATTTTTCAATTCGACCAGCGGTATCAACAAATTTTTGAGTTCCTGTAAAAAATGGGTGACAAGCTGAACAAATATCAACTTCAAGACGATGGCCTGTGGAAATTGTTTCAAAAGTGCTTCCACAAATACATCGGGCTACTAAGTCATTAATTTTTGGATGGATTTCTTTTTTCATAAAAACCTCACAAATCGTCTTTAAATACCTTTTTGCTTCTGTTTCTTTTTTAAATTTTCAATGAGCTCTACGCGGTCAATATCGACTCCGCGAGCGCACCCTAAATGGTAAGAAGCAAAGTCTGACCATAGGATTATATTAAATAATTGTGCCTCAAGAGTATCCCCAAAAATAGGCGCTTTGTAAAGCCCAATGCGTTTTTCATGCAAAATTTCACTTGTTGCTTCAATTGCGCGGACAATATTTACAGGTAGAAAATCTGTATAAAAGAAGAGTACGAAGGGGTTTTGCTTAAATTCACTCATACCGGCAAGCAAATTATGGCATAATTCAGGAAAAATCGAAGATACAGCCTGAACTTTACTGTTTTCGTTAAATTGGGTCTGGGCACGATACGCAAAAGAAGCGCTATCGCCACTGATGCCCCAAACATGAAATATATCGTATCCATTAACAGCATATAAAAAGTCTTTAAATATCCCAGGATCTGAATATTTTAAGACGTATGCATCAGCATGGGCACAAAAAGTATTAATTAATTGGGTACCATGTAACATAGAAAATAATTCAAAAAGCTCAAAAAGAAACCCTAAAAAATACCCTAACGCAGCACGAGGAGCAATCGATGTTGGTAACAAGACAAATGGGATATTCTTGGCTTGGGCGATTTCTAAAAGTTTACCCCCATGAGCTAATACGATTGTTGGGATATTTTTTTCGATCAATTGATTAAAAACATCAATCGTTTCCCAAGTATTACCAGAATAAGAAATGACGATAGCTAATGTATCAGTTTCGACATACCCTGGTATGTCTATCCCATCAATAACAATAGACGACAGTCCTGGTTTGCGATCCAAAAAACTTTTGACAATCCGTCCTGCAATCCCTGAACCGCCCATTCCAACAAATGCTACTTTTTTAAATGTTATATGCGGACCATAAAAACGTCCATGTTGTTTATAAAAATCTCGGGCGAGCTCTTGGCCTTCTTTGAGTTTTTGCGACCATAACATTAATTCTTGGAGCATCATGAAGAATTCCTATCGTAATTATCGTAATTTAAGTTCTTTTTGAAGAGCACGCGCATCGTTTTTCACTGCTTCGATATTCGACGTTACTAACAAACGCTGAAGCGCCTGTTTTGCTTCTTGTTTTTGACCTATTTGATACAAACATTTTGCATAATGCAGCCCTGCATAGGGATAATTTTGTTCTTGCTTTTTACATGTTTGAAATAATGGAGCTGCTTGGGCAAACTGATTTGAATTCAAGAGTGCCATTGCATAGTTATACAAATATAAACCATTATCAGGCTCTTTTTTATGACTCTGTTCAAAATAGGGAGCAGCTTGAGCATAATTATGTTTATTGTAATAACAGCTCCCCAAATAAAAAGTCGTAAATTCATAGTTTTTATCAAGTGATAAAAAAACCGCAAGCGCTTTATCGATTAAACCTGCATCATGATTTACAACACCTAACAAATAGCGCGCTTCAGTATCAGGAGTATCGCCTTTGAGTGCATTCTCAAAACAAGTACTAGCTCGATCTAAACGATTTTGACGTTGATATAGTTTGCCCAAATTAAGATGCGCACGGCTGTAATAGGGACGTAATTCTAGAGCCTGTCTAAAACAATATTCAGCATTTTGATCAGCGTTATTATTAAAATGCAAAATCCCAAGATTATTAAATAGTTCTGGATGCCCTTCACCTATTTCTAACGCACGCTTATAATGTTCCATTGCTTTTTCGATTTGACCAGCAGCTTGATATAAAGACGCAAGATTCACATGCGGTTCTCCGTACCAAGTATCACATTCAACTGATTTCTGGAAATTTTTCATCGATTCTTCAAGCTTGCCTGTTTCAAGCAACGCAATGGCATAATTATTATATCCCCGCGCTTTGTTTGGTGATTTTTTCACAACATCTTCCCAAAAGAGAAGCTCTGAACTCCAGACATAATTTCTTTGCTTGGTGCCATATCCTAAAGCAGTAAAAAATAAAACTATACACGCCATAGATACTGATTTTTTTTGCACTTTTTGCGTATTGAGACGTGACCAGTCAATATATCGCGCACAATACTGAGCGCTTTGCATAATGGCCCAGGCAAGTAAAAACATCATGCCAAACGACGCTGGATACGTTTTGTAATCACAAACAAGCTCAGTTGCTGGGAAAATAGTTCTTGGAACCATCGTGATAAAAAACCACATAAGAGCAAATATAACAGGATGCGTGCGATTTTTTAAAAAAAGATAGAGCACACCAGCAAACATACCTAAAATTAAAAAAAATGGGATAATGACATCAAGTGAAAAAATACTCTGTGAAAGCTTATATTCGTAATCAAAACTGAGCGAAAACGGCCAAACAAAAATCCATAAATAATGTAAAAAAACTTTAAATTGTGAAATAAAATTAGGCAAAAAAGTAATAGGTTCTGTCGCTACTGTTGTAAGAACGTTACCACGATTGTTATGTACCGCGTTATTAATCATTGCAGAAACGTTTGTAGGCTTTGCAACCCCAAACTTTGCTAATAAAAAAAGCATGATAATAAAATAACCTGCGTGCATCATCCAACGTTTTTTCAGGTCATCAAGATCGCCCTCGGCAATAAAAAACCAGTCTACTAATAACAATAATACCGGTAATACGACGATAATTTCTTTAGTGCCTGCAGAAAATGCCGCTAAAATATATGATATCGCGATTAAAACCCTACTAAAAATAATATTTTGAGCTTTAATCCCATACACAAATAATGCCAAAACGAGAAACGTAAAAAAGACAACCAACCCTTCAAGCCGCATTTGGGTAATATACGTCACGGTTTGGGTTTGTACTGGATGCAATAAAAATAATCCCGTAATTAATGTCGCAAACCATAGCGTATTTTTTTGTAAGAAATTATTCTTACGTAATCCAGTAAATAACGTATAAACCGTAAAAAAAATCAGCATACCTATTACAATATGCATGCCAACATCGACTATCCTGTAAGCAAACGGATCCGATTGCCAATATTTAAAAGTAAATTGATTCAGCAGGCGAGATATCCAACGAGAGTTAGAAAAAAACTGTCCTACCGGATCAAAAACTTTGATATGAAAATAATGGGTAATCGTCGGTAAATCATCGTAAATAAAGCCGTATATCAACGTTGAATAATAAATAAAAAACGTAGCGACAGCAAGAATAATGGGCACAACAAATTTGTAATTAAGCTCATGTATTTTTGCTAAAATCGTCTTCATTACTACTCCCAAACTATTTTTTTGGCGTATTTACGGCAAGTGCTTTTTTAAAGTCACCCAGCTTGATGCTTTTACCGCCGCTTTCGTTTACTTTAGCTTGAAGATTCATTCGTATTAGTTCATTTTTGACAATTTGCTTAAACTGCTCTGGAGCATTAACATTCATAAGTTCTTCAAGATATTTTTTTGCTTCTGCAAGTTTATTCATACGCTCGAGACAATTTGCTGTTCTAAAAAATGCCTGCGGCAACGGTTGTGGCATTGCCGTAATTTTTTGAAATAATTCAAATGCACGAATAAAGTCATTTTTTGTGTAATATGTTTCAGCTAAATTATACGCATAGCGATTATCCAGTGGGTTATCGCGTACGAGACGCTCATACACAGCTTGCGCTTTATCATGGCTACCATCCATGAAATATGCGTTTGCCAAATTAAACCAAACTTGCTGATCGCCCTGTCCTCGCTCAAGAATTTGTTCAAAAGCAACAATAGCTTCTTTATATTTTTTAACACGTAAGCTCATTTGGCCAAGTTTAAAAAATACTTCTGGAACATCTAAATCACCTTGAGAAGCTTTTTTCAAATACTCCCAAGCCTTTTCATCATCTTTCTTTTCTTCATACATACGAGCAAGGTTATAATAAGCTTTGCCATAGTATGGTCTTAACTGTATTGCAATATTTAATGCTCGCTCAGCTTCATCATATTGTTTCTTTTGTAATAATAATGTCCCAATATTATTGTATGCTTCTGGATAATTTGGACAAATATGAAGCGCTGACTTTAACGAATTAATAGCGTCATCAACTTGGCCTTTAATTGAGTATGCTACGGCGATATTGCTTAATGGGTCTGAATAATGATTGTCCAACTCAATTGCTCTTTTATAGGCAACAATAGCTTCGTCGATTTTTCCAGCTTCTGAAAGTGCTACACCAAGATTATTATGTACGCGTGCCTTTCCTGGAGCTTTTTTTGCATTATCCTCCCAAAAAACAACACATGTTTCCCATATTTTATTACGATTTGTTGCAGCAAAGCCAACCGGTAACAAGAGTACAGCGAGTAACGCAGTCTGTACTTGTTTTGATGAAAAGTGAGCAGGCAATGGTTGAATATTTTGAACAAATTTAAAAAGATACAAGAAAATATGGACTAACGGTACGGCTAAAATAAACATAATACCAATAGATGCAAGATAGGTTTTATAATCACATACTAATTCTGGAGAAGGCACGATACTTGATCGTGGCGCAACGGCTATAAAAAACCATAAAAGACCAAAGCTTACGACAGTATTAATTCGTCGAACGACAGAATATACAACATATCCAACAAGCGATAATAATATGAGCAAATATGGGAGAACATTCATGGAAAAAATACTGTATTCTACTTTCCAATCGTATTCAACACTGATATTAAACGGCCAAATAAACATCGTCAGATAATGGACAATAACTTTAAACTCAGAAATCAAAAACTGAAACGGCGTAATGACATCAAATGCTTGTGGGGTCAAGATATTGCCACGGTTATTTCCGGTCGAAAGTTTAAGCTGAACAGCATCGGTCATGGTTTTAGGCCCAAGATAATGCGCCATCATGCCCAAGAAAAAAACATCGAACAATACATGAAGCCATATTCTTTTTTTGAAGTTACCCCAGTCTTGATCTGCAAGAAAAAACCAGTCAACAAAAAGTAATAATAATGGCGTTACAACAACAATTTCTTTTGTTCCACACGAAAACAGTCCTGATATAAAAAACGATACTAATAAAAGAATTCTGGATAAAGAACTTGAAACGGTAAAAGCTCGAACAAAAAGAAATATCGTAAGTAAGATAAAAAGTGTTGCAAGCCCTTCAAGCCTTGCTTGTATCACATATGAAACAGTTTGGGTTTGTACTGGATGTAGTAAAAAAAGCGCGGCCGCTGTAAACGAAATAAAGAGAGCGTTTTCAGTAAAAAATGGTTTGTTTTTCAGGGCTCTACACAAATCAAGCAGCAAGTAAAATAAAACTATACCTGCAGCAATATGAATAACAAGATTAAACATACGATAATAAAATGGATCAAACCGACCAATGTGATAATTAATCGTATTAAGCCAATCACCAAACCAACGAGGGTTTGTCCACCAACGAGCAAATGGATTATCAAATCTTATTGCAAATCGCTTAGAAATATTTGCTATATCGTCAAACTGAAACGGATAATGCAGTGACGGAAGATAAAATAAGAAGGTTAAAATCGAGAGTAACGCTGGAGGAATAAGCTTATACCATAATTGTTTTTTTGATCCCAACCCACCTGATTCTGAAAATCCTCCTCCTCCAAAAAAACTTCCTGTATCTTTTGTCGCAGCTTTTATAGATCCTGTAAAAGTACTTTTTTCTTGCATACTCAAACCTTTCAAACTCTTCACTCTTTTTTTACGATAAACGTCAGTTCATTAAGCAATTCTAACAAAAAAAAACGCAAGGGAAACAAAAAAAATCAAGCTTTTTAGGCTTTGTTGACCACGAGGGCAATCTGACCTATGCTTGTCTGGTCTTAGACACGTGATCTTTTAAAAAAATCGAAAGAACAAATCATGCTTAATAACAAGATTTTGACCCTCTTTAACGATATCGCCATACTATTCCCTGTTTTTCTGCTTGTTTTTACATTTAAGGGCTTCTTTCAAGCACTTGCCGCAAAACTTATGGGCGATGACACGGCACAAGAAGAAGGTTTTTTAACACTTAATCCAATCGCCCATATCGATATTTTTGGGCTTACCACGACAATTCTTGTCTTCTTTTTTGTCGGAGGACTCTTTGGTGACTCATTACCGCGTGCAATTTTATTTATCTTACTCATAACGTTTGGTGTCCGATGGACAATTCCAGTTCCCATTGATGACCGCAATTTCAAAAATTACCGGCTTGGTGGAATCATGACCGCTCTTTCTGGATCGTTTGGTAATTTTGTACTTGCTGCTATCGCTATTGCCTGCATGAAAATTCTTCTGGCCCTTTCTCTACCGGCATATGCTTCAAAATCACTTTTTGAATTGATTCGTTCAACCATTGATTTAGCGATTATTTTTGGCGTGCTTGACCTGATCCCGCTTCCACCATTTGATGGTGGGCGCGTCTTGCGTTATGCTTTACCAGAATCAAAGCAGTATATTGTAGAATGGCTTGAACAATATGCGCTTTTTATCGTGCTTATTGTATTTTTTCTACCAGGCGTTAGTGACTTCTTTTTCGGCACGATCTCGTTTTTGAGTTCGTTAATTAAGCGCGGGCTGTTTAAGCTTTTCTTTTTTTAGATTTATCTGGGTAATTTAACGAAAGCAAAAAACGTGGGTTTTGCCTGGATCCCCGGTCAAGCCGGGGATGACGTAGCAAGTTTATTTACTTCGTTATAGTTTCTTGTCTGAGAGATCAGCTAAACTAAGTAAAAAAATAAACCCCAAATACGAAAGTAAAAAATTATGGTATCCAATACATCACATTTTTTGGCAAGCATAGCAATTATGCTTCCAGCATTCTTACTTTCACTTTCGTTTCATGAATTTTCTCATGCCCTTGCAGCAACATTCTTTGGTGACGATACGCCAAAAAAGCAGGGGCGATTAACGCTTAATCCGTTAGCGCATGTCGACCCGCTTGGTCTTTTGTGTTTATTACTGTTTCGTATTGGATGGGCAAAGCCGGTTATTTTTGATCAGCATAACTTCAAATACCCTAAACTCTATTCAGTATTAACAGCACTTGCAGGCCCCTGTTCAAACTTTGTGCTCGCCGTTATCATGTTTTACGGCATCAAGTACTTTCCCATGCTCGGTTTAAGCTTGCCCGTAACAACATCGTTTTTACAAATTTTTGAAGCAACAGCATATGTTAATATCATGCTCGGGGTATTTAATCTGTTTCCTATACCACCGCTTGATGGCAGTCATATCTTAATGGTTTTCTTGGTCGAGAAATCTCCCCAAGCAGCTCTCTGGATTTATCGATACTCTATGTTTATTTTGCTTGGATTATTTATTTTGCCTCAAACCAGAGCTTTATTGATTAATCTTATTTCAATAACCGAACACTTGTTACAAAAATTAGTTTTTTAATGCACGAAAGCACCCGTCATGAAAACGTCTAAAAATCTTGATGAAATTATGCATATACTCAAATCAGGAGCGGTTCAAGTTGTTCCTGAAGAAGATTTAAAAAAGAAGCTTGCAAAAAATAAACCGCTTCAAATCAAATTTGGCGCTGATCCTACAGCGCCCGATCTTCACCTTGGTCATGCCGTTGTTCTTTGTAAAATGCGCCAATTTCAAGACCTTGGCCATGAAGTTGTCTTTTTAATTGGTGATTATACGGCACTCATTGGTGACCCTACGGGCCGATCAAAAACACGTCCTGCGTTAACCGAAGAAGAAATTAAAAGAAACGCTCAAACGTATCTCGAACAAGTCGGCAAAATTTTAGATCCTAAAAAAACGATAATTCGCTATAACTCTGAATGGCTCTCACGTCTCAGTTTTGCTGATGTTTTAAAACTTGCCGGCACGGTAACACTTGCCCAACTTATTGAACGCGAAGACTTTCAAAAACGGCTTCATGATAATATTTCAATCGGCTTTCATGAAATGCTTTATCCCCTCATGCAAGGGTATGACTCTGTAGCACTGAATGCCGATGTCGAGCTTGGTGGTGTTGACCAAACATTTAATCTCTTAATGGGCCGACATTTACAGACCCATTTTGGCAAAGAACCGCAAGTGATCTTGACTATGCCATTACTTGAAGGGCTTGATGGTGTTCAAAAGATGTCTAAAAGTTATGGTAACTATGTCGGGCTGTGGGAAAGCGCAGAACAAGCCTACGGCAAGCTTATGTCAATTTCTGATACATTAATGTGGCGTTATTATCTTTTATTACTGAGCAAAACAGAACACGAAATAGAGCTCATGCAAGAAGGTGTAAAAAAAGAGACCTTACATCCTATGGCACTTAAAAAAACAATGGCTCACGATATTATCAAACGTTTCTGGTCGGCCCAAGAAGCAACGCAAGCGCAAGCACACTTTGAAGCGTTATTTCAAAAGCATGATTTTTCACAAGCAACTGAAGTGACATTACCAAAAGATCTTGCAAACCCAGTCTGGATTGTTGATCTTATGAAAACACTTGGCGCTGTTCAGACTTCTTCTGAAGCTAAGCGGCTTATTGAATCCAAAGCTGTTCGTATCTATGAAAATACCCAAGAAACAATAATAGAAGACTTTAAAACGACTATTACAAGTAACCCAGGTTTGATTATCAAGATTGGGAAGCATAAGATCTATAAAATTAAGTAAAAAATAATTGACAATTTGAAAAATTCATATAAGCTTAAATTATTAAAAATTTAAGTAAAAATGGAGGTTTTTTATGAATTTTTTCAAAAAATTGTTATTTTTTACGCTTATTTCAGTATCTCAGGCCTATGGCATGGAGAGCAAACAGCCTGCACTTTGCCAGGGATTTGTAACTGCTCTCAGTCAAGAGCTTCAACAAGAATACTCTAAGAGCAACAAAAACTGGCCTGCGTGTTCAAACGCCGCTTGCTACACCTATAAAGATCACAATTTTTGTCCAATGTGCTTACTCAATACTTACGCAGCAGCAATTTTTACCCCTCTTATCGATGATACAGTTCTTAACAAAACAGACGCTGACATGCTAACATTAAGTACTGGTACAAATGTATATAATCCTGCGGCTCTTACTCCAGAAGATATCGTCATTATAACCCAAAAAGCACAAGAGTTTTGTGCTGCTGATAAAGATATTCAGCCATTCGTAGATCACCATGGCGTACCAGGTTGTACAGGTTTTGAAACTATGGCAACGTCAGAAACAAAAGAAGATACAAAACATCTTGTTTGTTCAGAGATCGTCCCCGATAATTGTGTCCATTGTTATGAAGCTTTGGTTAAAAAACATACCGGTACAAAAATTCCGTACATGGTTATTTTGCCTTCGACTCAAACCGTCAAAAGCGGTAACTGCCAAGAAACAGGTGTATTTTTTGGTATAGCACGTAAAACGTACCGACTTGGTCTTAAAGATGAAAAAACTACTGCCAAGCATTTCAGTTCTCTTCCTCAGGGAAGAACGGTCCAATGTCTTGTTATTGCAGGTGATCATGGACTATGTGGAACATTATTTGGCAAAGGAGAAAAATTTTGGAGAGAACAGGTTGTACAACCTCTTGTTCAAGCTGGATTTAAAGCTGAGAAAATTATCTTAGATGCTTGTCATACCGGTTCTATGGTCCATTGTTTTAAAGATTTACTGACGGATAATGGTCAAATTATCGCAGGAGTTTTAAGTGTTCATAACATTTGGATGGCACAGGCAACTATGAGTCTTGCTGTTGATGAAAAAACAGGGGTAGAAAAAACAGAAATTAAAGATGCAGAGCACGCTTCTAGAACAATAAAAAGCACGTTAAAGAATCACACTAAGCATATAACACGAAGTTTCTTGTCGTTTGTTTTAGCCCATTCTACTGTAGCCTTTCACGAGCTTTGTCTGCAATTAAAAAATGTTTTACCAATCGACGAACGACTTGGTGCTTTGTTGACAGAATGGTTACATATTATTGCTATTTTAGAGGCATGGAAAAAAGTTGTGTTAAGTCCCGATAACGATATCAGAGAATCTGCAGAATCTATTGATAACATTAAAAAAGTAATTGTTTTAATTGATAATCTTCTTAATGAAAGATTTTTCTCAAAATGTGATAACCCTGGGATAAAAGCTCAGCTTAAAAAATTTAAAGAGCTTGAAGAAGGTGCAACCCATATACCATCGCTCAGAAAAATTATGCCCAATTACATGCAAAAAGTTGAACACGTATTACGTGCAGATATGCTCAAAACACTAAGTTCATATAACTTCGACGATCCAAGCTATACAGGATTATTCAGCAATCACAGAGTAAGAATCGAAGGAATAAAACAACATGTAATAGATAACGGTGATTTAGATAATCTTAATGGAAAACTTGCAAAAATTTTGTCAGGTGCTTACGGCAATACCGATGCAAAAGATGGCATTTTTGTAAAACTTGCGAAGCGAGATGATCTTTTTCTTCCTTGTCAGTATTGCATCTATTGCAAACGTGATGACACCATGTATTATGATGCCGCTTGGGAATCAGCTTTTGCAGATGCTCTTCAATTTTCCGATAAAGGTCTGTACAGCCCAACCGATGAACACAGAGCAACATTACGATATATTAAAGAAAGAGGAATTCGCACGGTTGCAGCACATGACTTTTGCAGATTTCAAGAACTCAATTAAAAATCTCAAAATATATTACACAATAAAGGGCCCGATTTTTCGGGCCCTTTATTGTGTAATATATTTTTAATTCTTCACGCTGTTTGGACAGTTTCTTGTGCTACACTTTGGTGCCAAATGGTTGAACATACGGAGCTATCGCTGCATCAGTAAGTTCATAATGCTTGTCTAAAACTGCTATTGTCGCAATAAACATAGCGGTATAGCTTCGTTTAAGAAATTCAACATAATCACGTAAATTTGTAATCGGCTTGGCAAGTGTCTCTTGCATTAACATCATTTGACAATCATTTGACGCTTTAAACATATCCTCTACGACTTTTTCAGGAAGCTCAACTTTAACGACAGCAACCTTTTGAAGACAATCAAGAATAATCTGATTCAGTTTCTCATACGTCTCTTTTTCATCTGCTTGCGCAGTCACCTGAGATGCATATTCTTCTACTGCGTTAATTATGTTATCAAGTAATGTGCGATAGAAAACTAAATATTGTAATGCCCCTGATATATCTTTATTTTTTTCACCAGTATTGCTCGATCCGGTAGAACTGCTCGAAGCGCTGTCTGGCACAATAGTAATATCCATGATTGAGATAGTACTATCTTGCTCGTCTGCTTCTTCATCGTCATCTTCGTCATTATCATCATTATCGTCATTATTATAATTCCCAAAACCACAATATGACGTACAATTAAGAGCACAGCCATTATTCTGGGCTTGTTCTTGACCCTGTTGCTCACTAACTTCAGTTGGTTTAACGTTGGCATCAACCTGAACTTCCTGTACGTCTGCAAAAACATTGGCCCAAAGGCCGAAAGATACACAAACTAAAAGTTTTTTCAACATGAACAACTCCCTTGAAACATGCATACCCAGCATCTATACTGTTACATGACTACTACACGACTACACGCTCAGATCGTATAGCACCCCCCTGATAAAGTCAACACGATCTTTCTTAATAAAAATCGTGATAAAAATCGTGTATTAAATTATTGTTTCTTTAGTATAATGGGGTACCCTGTAGGCCCGCTTTAACAAGTTATTTTAACGATATTATAACGTGAAAAATCATGAATAGCCTCCATAGAGTCCTTGGGTATATAAAAACCTACCGTAAGGCCCTTATTCTATCTCTTATCTCAGCGTCGTTGTACGGTATCGTATCGGCATTACCAACGTATATGCTCAAACATACTGTCGATGATATTTTTGTAAAAAGATACAGCCACTTGGTTATCCCGTTTATTCTTGTGTTTCTTCTGTTTTTTGCCCTTAAGGGTTTATTCATGTATCTCACGACTTATTCTATGCAATGGCTTGGAAATAGAATCGTTAACGATATGCGGCGAGATCTTTTTACAAAACTTGTAAACTTTCCAACGGCTTTCTTTCAAAAGCATACATCGGGCAAACTGATGTCATATTTTCTTAACGACATAACCATGATCCAACAAACGTCTTCTATTATTATAAAAGACGGAATTAGCAGCGTCTTTGAAGCAATTTTTTTAATAGGCGTTGCTTTTTATCAAAATTGGGTCTTAGGGGTCTTAATGTTAATTGTTGGCCCTGTTATTGGTATAACGATTAAAAACATGGGTAAAAAGCGCAAAACAGCCTCGCGTGCTATTCAGATACAAATGGGTAACATCAGTACCATGCTGCAAGAATCTTTTATTGGTATTCGTGAAATCAAAGCTTTTAACGCAGAATCAATAGAGGTTAATCGTTTTAACAAACAGTTACAAAGTAATTTTTTGTCAATTATGTATAACGTGCATATCGAAGCACTCGCTCCAGCACTTATACAATTAATAACCATGTGTGGAAGTGGGTTAGTCTTATATGTCGCAGCGCATCAAGTGCTTAATGGCTCGATGACGGCAGGACAATTAACATCATTCGTTGGAGCTGTACTCTTAGCATATCAGCCACTCAAAAAAATGATGAATGTCTATTCAGATATGCAATACGGTCTTGCAGCAGCTGACCGTATTTTTGAAATCATGGATACCATGAATACGGTTACGTCTGTTATAGATCCTGCCCAAGAAACCAAAAAAGTTACACTGTCGTCATTTACCGACGAAATACGCTGGCACAATGTCTCGTTTAGTTATGATAACTGTCATGAAGTATTATGTGATAGCAACTTTTCTATCAAAAAGAACGAATGCATTGGTATTGTTGGCCATTCAGGATCAGGAAAAAGCACCGTCTGCGATATATTATTGGGCTTTATAGCCCCGACCAGCGGGACCGTATATATCGATGGACATGATATAACAACGCTATCACCCACAAGCTTGCGTGAAAAAATTGGTTATGTTGGCCAACGTACTTTTTTGTTTAACGACACGATAGCTCGCAATGTTGCCTATGCAAAGCCAGATGCAACAGAAGAAGAAATTATCGCTGCCTGCAAGCAAGCATATGCGCATGATTTTATTCAAAACTTTTCTGATGGTTATCAAACACTGGTTGGCGAAAATGGTTCGTTACTGTCGGGTGGCCAAAAACAACGAATTACTATAGCTCGTGCGTTATTAAAAAACCCTGAGATTTTAATTTTTGACGAGGCAACGTCTGCTCTTGATCAAGAGTCTGAATATATGATTAATTTAGCAATCGAAAATATTAGAAAACAAAAGACCGTTATTATCGTCTCTCACCGTCCCACTATGTTAGAAAATGTTAATCGATTACTTGTTATTCAAGACAAGACAATCATGCAAATTCCCCATGCATCATTGGGACATTACAGTTCACAAGCTCTTGCGCAATAATAAAAAAAGCCGCCCAAGTTTTTGGGCGGCTTACATTTTTCAGTTACGACTTCAGTCTTATGACTTCAATCTTACGTGCGTAATATTTTCATAATTATACACATACAATACATGCACTGCGTCATCTGATGCCTGAATAATCGCAGGAAAGCAAATATGTTTTTCTTTATCTTTGCCTTGCTCAAGAACGACGATATTTTTCCAGGTTGTCCCTCCGTCATCTGATATCGCGAGATCAAGTTTGTAACGGTCACCTGCAGGAAGATCGTTATATACAAGTAAAACATGCTTATTGCGTAATGTTACGGCATCACAACATGAATCGTTACTTTGTAGTGTCGTTAATTCAGGCTTTGACCATGTTACGCCACCGTCAGACGACTTTGTAGAACACAAAAACGGGAGATTTTTTGTTCTGAAAAGCATGCGAAGATTATTATCACGATCGAAAAAAATGGTTGGCTGCAAAATGCCCGAAGCTGGATCTTCATAGGTTAATGGGCCAGCCGCTTTCCATGTTTCATTTGCCGTGCCTGCATTTTGTAATATATCAGCATAGCCGGTCCATGATTGCCAACTGCTGCGCGCCGAAGGACAAACAAGCGAACCATCGGGTAATAAAACTGGTTTATTCTTATGTGGACCTACAACACCATAACGCGCTAACATTTCTCCCTTTGACCATGTTTTTCCACCATCTGATGATCGTTTCAAAAATCCTGTCCATGAAGAAGGCGATTCGCCAATTTTATAAAAAAGAAAAACTGTATTACCAACCATACACAAAGCAGGGTCCCAACATGGTGTTTCTCCCGGACGCTTTGATGTTGTTGATGGTAAATTTGTTGTTACTTCATCACTTGACGCTACAACAGAAGATGCTGACCATGTATCTTGTTCATAACGAGCAATATAAATTTTGGTATCTGGTGCATGAAATTCAGAACCAGCATAAAATGCTGCAAGAAAAACTCCCGACCCCACTTCTACGATCGACGGTGCATGAATAAAATTAGTTCCCGCCGGCTTTTGGATACTCTTGACAAAAATCTCAATACCATAAGAAATGTTGTTACAAAAGAGATTAAAACTAATCAAAAAAAGTAAGATTTTCTTCATTATTACATCCTTTGTTAAAAAATTTATAATCCAGATCCAATTTTTAATCTTTAAAAATGTGAACGTTTTTAGTAATTTTTTCAAGTATTTTTATTATTTTGACTATTTGAATTTTATAGATTATTTTTAAAATATCACTAAGCAGGTAAAAAAATCTTTGGAAGACTTGCAAAATTAGCTCAAAAATATTGCCTCAAGCGCAGCAGCTAACAACCCCAAACGTTTTGCTGTTTTTTGTACTGCGACAATAACTTCTTCTAGAGAATTAAATGAGCACTGTTCCAATTCCTTAATGCTGCTACACTCAAAACCATTAAATAATTCCGTGCCTATTTGTCTGACAAAAGCAGTAAACTTAACATCTTCGATATCATGTAACACCGAATCCAAATTTTCTCGAGATATTCGCAGAGCAGCTTTGACATCAATCAACACAAAACGCGCTACTTCTTGGGGCGTTTCAAGAATATTGTTCTCTTGAACCTGAGGGTCGCTATAATATTTCGCAGATGCACGCGCAACACGTTCACCATCTCTTGCCATATCGTGCAAAATTTTTACGACATCTTGCTTCAATCCCACTTCACAACAAAAATCTGTAACCTGTCTGGTTAGTTGAAACTCTTTTATTTTTTTTGAATGATCGGCGACTCTTGTATGTAACTCTTGTACAAAAGATCGTACTTTGCTTTTTGGAAACCGATTAAGATGTTGGCAAAAATCATTTGCCAATTGGAGAATCTCATCTCGAACGCATTCAAGATGAGCTTTTTTTGCTGTAGCAACATACAATCTTTCCATTTGCCGGGAAAGTTGTCGAATAACAACATCACTATTGTGATTTCCAATGGTACGCTTTTGCAGTACTGGAGGTTCTTTAACTTCCATGGCGACGAGATTGTACACGTTTACACAAAAGATGAGAGCTATGATTCGCAGCACCATACAATTCTCCTAAATTTTTTAATCTTTCTCGAACTCAATCAAAAATAATTAATATTATAAAACAGGCACTAAATATTTTTGAGCAAGATCAAGAGCACCTTCGCGTAATTGTGCTACCACATGTGCAGGCTCAACACTTTGTTCTGCAGCGCTTTTAACCATGCCCAGTAATTCTTCGACATCGTCAGAAAATTTTGTATGTTTCACTTTCTTATCACTAGAATCTATAAAATTGCAAAATGCCAATCTCTGTCTGATTACCGATTGATATGAGTCTTTGGCATCTTCATGACCAACAACAATAGACACAGAATTCTCTTTTTCTATGGTCTTGGCCATTGCTCTAAACTGTTCTATAATAAAATGCTCATCACCCCACAACGTAACTCTTGCAATCGATGACAGGATCATTTTGTTTGTTACAGAATCTACCACTAAAAGCTTTTTCTGATCTTGTACCACTAACCGCTCAATACGACCCGCGTTAAATTCTGACTCATGTAATGCTCTGAC
>Ga0207111_10007_pt1 | contig 79904 bp, 71 predicted proteins | sample Alteio_BWMinHeat_71_FD_153577 | JGI IMG/M metagenome (GOLD analysis project Ga0207111, IMG submission 153577) | Enriched cells from forest soil in Barre Woods Harvard Forest LTER site, Petersham, Massachusetts, United States -... | ecosystem: Environmental > Terrestrial > Soil > Temperate forest >... | reverse complement strand
ACCCATTACGAATAACTATGGGAAAAAACAGTCGTTCTTGGCTCGTACATGAAGCCGCTGTTGTTCAGAAAAATCTTGAAATATTATTTAGTGACCTGAAAAAAACAAAACCAATAATGGAAAATAAAGTGAGATAAGGTGTTTAATCCCAACATTGGCAAAATCGATGACAAAAATTGCTGATGGATAGCTCAATGAAATATTTTTTTGTTCATTAAGTAAAGCTGATGTATAGCCTGTGATGACTTTTTTTCCAGCAACTTTCCAGTCGTAAATTAAGATATCATCAGCAATTGTTAAATAATCTTGGTCAGCATCGAGACACATTTCATGAGCAGAAAGGTTTTTATTGTGAAGCTTAAGAACCAGTTTATGGTCACCGATAGGAAACTGTTTATAATTTAAATGTCCTTTAACGAGCGCTTGAAAATTGTAACAGACCAGAACATCGTGGTCGATAAATTGTATGATAGGATCAGATTTATAGATCATTTTATTATTGGGCAAAATTTCGCTATCTTCAAATTCAAAGTTTTCAAGTGATGCAATTGATTCAGTACCGGCTAAAAATCTGAACCAAAGAACGCCATCAAAAAGAAATTCGTTTTTTGAAAATGAAAATATGGGAAATCCCGTGATGTGCAGACCAACTGAGACATTGGTGCCAAGTTTTTTCATTATTTTAGTTGGGGTAAGAATCGTAGGAATTTGTTCTGTGCCCGGTATATGCGTACTAAAAAAAGATAAAAGTCCAAGGGCGTAAATCCCAACACATGCCAGTGCAATTATTCTGAACGATATGCGTCGTGTTATATAAAGAATTTTGAACATAATAACATCTCTTTATTTTTTATGGTTGGTGATAAGCGTAATGTTACTCCCAAATGCATGGCGATTGTTTTGATTGAACCTGACAGGAAATCCGCCAAGATTAGTATTGGTCATCATTTCGATATTTTTAAGAATATTTTCTTTGGTGATATGAGAATTTGAGCGCTTGAGTGCTTCGACGATAATATTTGCACTAATATAGTAGGCAAAAGACATAACGTTACAATCTTCATCAGGAAAAAACTCCTTAAGGTCTTGTCGATACTGTTGAGCAATAGGCATGGTACTGGTTGCTGGATTGGGAACAGAAGAGGTATAGCTAAACGGTACGCCGTGATTTTTGAGTATATCTGATACAAAGAGTGTTGAATCTATGCCATAAAAGAGTGTGCCAAAATGGCCGTGACGAAAAAAATTATTGATCAGTTTTACCGTTGGCATACTACTTGCAAGACAAATAACAACGCGTGGATCACTGTTAAGCAATTTTTGTGCTGGTGTGTCGATATCAAACGTCAGCCGATTATAGGCACTTTCTGCATCAGGAACGATATTATAATTTTTAAATAACGTCGTAAGTTCCTGTGCTCCGTTTGTCGAAAAAGCATCATCTGCATGAAAAATAGCAACCTGAGAAAGTTTGAGCGATTCTGCGATATGTTTGACCAAGAGCTCAAGTTGCGGTCTTAAAAGCCCAAGACCATTAATGATATGACTCAGTTGAGGATTGCGTAATTTTTCATCGCCACCCCATGGAAAAAAGAGCGCGATCTTTTTTTGTTCTATTAATGGGAGTATTGATAATAACGAACGTGTTCCCATATTGCCAATAAACATAGTAACGCCCAGAGAGCGTAGATAGTTAACATTTTTTTTCGCAAGCTCAGGGTTTTCATGATCATCAAGACTAATCAGGCGCAGTTTTTTTCCTCCAATTCCCCCATTACTATTTACACGGTTAAAACAAGCAAGAATGCCATGTTGAATAATATTTCCGTAGAGCTCAAAATGTCCCGACAGAGAAGCTGATTGGCCAAAGACGATTTCTTTGTTGTGATCTATGCTAATTTTTTTGCCAGAAATATTTTTGAGATCTTGAGAAAAAAGCGGGGCATGTAAAAAAAGCAAAAACGCCAAAAAATACTTATTAATATTCATAAAAAACCTCGCGTTAGGATTTTATATAGTAAGATTTACTGTAATTATACATTCTTGTGCAGGTCAATACTTTGTATGATCTTATCGTAAAACCTTACGCGGTTTACTTCCTTGTGCAGGTGCAATAATTCCATCGAGCTCTAATTTTTCGATAATACGGGCTGACCGGTTAAAACCAATACGATATTGTCGTTGAATCATAGAAATTGATATTTCTTCGTTGGTTTTAACAAAGTTTAAAATATCTTCGTAGAGTTCATCATGCATATCTTGGTTTTTTTGGGCTTCGTCATGCTGTAACACGTCATTAAGATCAAGATATTCAGGCTTTGCTTGTTCACGTAAAAAGGTTGCCAAATTTTCTATTTCTTGGTCTGAAACATAGGCGCCATGCACCCGTTTTAAATCTGATGACGCTGAATGCATATAGAGCATGTCACCACGCCCTAAAAGTTTTTCTGCCCCTTGAGCGTCAAGTATAGTACGAGAATCGACCTTTGAAGAAACTCTAAACGCCACGCGACTTGGGAAGTTAACTTTAATCAGTCCGGTGACCACGTCTACTGATGGTCGTTGTGTTGCAATAATCATATGAATTCCTGCAGCGCGCGCCATCTGAGCAATACGAACAATATGTATTTCGACTTCTTTGCCCGCAACAATCATAAGGTCAGCAAGTTCGTCGATAATCACAACAAGATATTGAATATCGCGAGGTTTTTCTTGAGCATCTTTTTTGAATGCATGTGAAGCAAAATATCGTTGGTATTCACCAATATTGCGTACGCCTGCAAGGGCCATAGCCTGATAACGTGCTTCCATTTCTTGAACAACCCATTTTAACACGCTAATAGCACGCGGTGCTTGGGTGACGATAGGAAAAAGTAAATGTGGAATATCTGCATAGGGGGTAAATTCTAAACGCTTTGGGTCGATAAGAATAAGTTTTAGTTTTTGTGGCCCAAGGGCGCACAGTAAACTAACCAGCATAACGTTAAGCCCGACCGATTTACCTGATCCGGTAGCACCGCCAACGAGTAAATGGGGTGTTGTTGCAAGATCTTCGACAATGGGTTTGCCCGTAACATCAACACCAAGAATAAGCGGCAAACGTCCTTTAAATTCGGTAAATTCTTTGCTCGTGAGAAGCGCAGTAAACGAAACATCGCTGCGTGTTTGATTGGCGATTTCAAAACCGACTGCATTTTTACCGGGAATCGGTGCAATAATTCTAATGCTATTTGCTGTGAGTGCCATCGCAAGATCATCTTCAAGCGCAGTAATCTTACTAATTTTGCTGTCTATTTCAGGTTTGTATTCAAAAAGGGTGATCAATGGTCCTGGTTTGATTGCAGTAACGGTACCCTTAATACCAAAGTGTAAGAGCTTTTCTTCAAGCATTTTGCCACGCTTTGCAGCTTCGTCGGTGATGACATGCGTATCGTTATTTTCTTTTGGTGGGGCAAAGAGGTGTGCATCGGGAAGTTTATATGAATTTTTGGGTATATTTTTTGTGAGTTTTATTGTTTTATTGAGCATCTGTATAATACTTGACCCATCAGGTTGTGTTGGGGCAAAAATATTTTTTTTGATCACCGTATTGGGTAAAAGAGCATACGGTGTTTTTAATATTTTTATGTGACGGGACGCGCAAAAAAGTTCTTGTGATGCAAATTTTTCTGATATATACGGTTGTTCGATTTGGTCAGAAGTTTCTTGATTGGTTTGGTCGTTTGTACTGTTATTATGTATAACGTCATCCCAGTAGTCAGTATCGATATCTTTATCGTCAGATTTGACAGCACCGGTAAGAATTTCTGCCGTAACTGGTAAAGTTTGTGCTTGAACGTCTTTTTTTGGTCTTATTTTGTTCACAACAAAAAATACAAAAGAAATAATTGGTCGTACGAGCCATAACAATCCCATTTTGCTATATGACCCTATTGCCCGAACAAACGGGAAAAGTGGGATTTTTGCAATCATAACGCAGCAAATCCAGAGTGTTGCCAGAAGTATGACAAGCGTGCCATGGGTGCCAAAGACCACCGTAAGCCAGTTATACAGTAATGACCCAACCAAACCACCAGAAATAAATCCCATAATAGATTGTAGAGAGCATGCCAGTGTTGCCGTTGTTGCCAAAAGTATTATAAGTGGGACTGTATTGAGCAATAAACGTCCGGTTTTTTTTATAACCATACGATATACTTGTACGATCAAACAGTATAAAAAAATATAGGTTGCCGAGCCAAAGAGATAAAAGAGCAACGCTGCGGTGTTGGCACCAAGCCACCCAGCCCAATTTGCCGTGGTATGTTTGCTACTAGCATAATGAAATAGTGTGTTATCATGGGGGTTATACGAAATACAGGCTAACGCAAGAAATATAACAAGTGTGGCCAAAAAGACGCCCCCAATTTCTTTTTTATATCCTGACTTATTCGGGGATATTGTTGATTTATAGTCTCGTTTTTTAGTATTAAATAACATACACTCTCCCTAAAAAATAATTTTATTTTTAGTTTACGAAGAAAGAAACGACCAATTCAATTGTTTTATGAAAAAGTTGTTTTATCCTTGTTCATTACGATAAAGCATGATTTTATCGTTATTTTATATTGACAAACTCAGTAAAATACGTAATTTTGCAGTATGTTTTTTAGAAAACTAAAATATTACTGGAGATCTTGTTGTGATATTGAGTAAAAGTTTTTTGCTCGAAGCATTACCATATGCGACATATACGGTGTCAGGAGTTACGCTTACACCCGATGGAGCATGGGATTTTGTTGCTATTAATCAGGGAGTTACGGGATCAATTGATAGTCGGTCGATAGAGCCAGGGCAGTTATTTATTGCGCTGCAAGGGGCTCAAAGCGATGGCCATAAACATCTTGGTGATGCCCTTAAAAAAGGGGCAGTTGCTCTGGTGATTCAAGCGTCAAAAAAAGAACTTTTATCACAAATATCTTCTCAAGATCTTACGAATAAATTAGTAATTATCGTCCCCGATACCCGTGCAGCACTTATTGACCTTGCACGATGTGTACGAAAAAACTTAACCTGTCCCGTTGTAGGTATTACAGGGTCTGTCGGCAAAACGTCGACCAAAGAAATGGTACGCAGTATTTTACGTGAAGCGAAAATGCCTGCAGCCGTATCGTTTAAAAATTATAATTCGATTTATGGACTCTGTCTTAACTTACTTTCTATAGAACCGGGCGTGCAAGCAGTGGTCTTTGAAGTAGGGATTAATGGCAAAGGCGAAATGAAAGAGATTGCCGATGTCCTGCGTCCAACCATTGGGCTGATTACCTGTATTGTTCATGCGCATGCTCAAGGGCTTGGTTCGCTCGAAGATATCTCGTTTGAAAAACGACAATTGTTTAGTAACTTTTCTTCGGCTGATGTTGGGATAATTTTTGGTGACCAAACCGTGTTGACCGATATTCATTATGCCCATCCTATCGCAAAATTTGGCTTTAAAACGAAAAATCAGATTCAGGCCCGTAAAGTGCATATTCAAGACCATGGCGATAATAAGTTTACGACCAATTTTGTTTTAAAATGGTACAAAGAAAAGAGCCCTGTTGCGATGCAGGGAAATCATGGTAGTTTAGTGCATAATGCACTCGCTGCAAGCGCTGTCGCCTATTTTCTTAATATAAAATTAGATGACGTTGTCCAGGGGTTACAAAAATTCCAAGGCTTTGAGAATCGCTTCGAAGCTAAAAAAATCAAGGGTTCTCGCAGTATTTTGTATAGTGACTGTTATAATGCAAATCCCGAGAGTATGAAAGCGGCTCTTGCTGCTTTTGAGCAAATGACCGCCAAGGGCAAAAAAATAGCCGTGCTGGGCGATATGCTTGAACTTGGGCCAAAAGAAGCATACTGGCACCGTCAAATTGGCCGTTTTTTGTATAAGACATTAAGTATCGAACTGTTAATTCTCGTGGGTGAACGCTCTCGAGCAATTGCAAAAACAGCGCCCGTGACCATGCAAACCCATTTTGTCAAAGACTGGCAAGAGGCAAAGACTGCTTTAGAACAGATCTTAACTGACGAAGCGTTGGTGTTGGTTAAAAGCTCTCGAGGTATGAATTTGCTTTCGTTGGTTAAAGAAATCACTGAATAACAAAAATATCTCAAAATCTCAAAAAATAAAAAAATTCTGAGTTTAATAATCTACTAAATCTTCTATTTTTCTCTTGTTTTTAACATAATTGTTTCAGCCTGAAATAATTATGTATCGGTCGCGGTTTATTTTATTTTTTATTATGATATAATTTCTTATAAGCCGTGCCCTATGAGCAGGTGTATTTTTGTATCTTAATGGAGGTTTTCATGAAAAAGTTCAACCGATTGTTTATTATATTTTTTATTATCTCGTCTTTATTTATGACCGATGATGTTGAAGCTATGAAGCGTAAAAAGAATTCAAGCTCTACGTCTGATTCAGAACAAGGCCCTGCGAAGCGTAGAAAATCTGCGAAGCGTAGAAAAACAGAAAAAGATGTTAAAGACGCCAAACAAAGCGATAACGATTCTGATTCTGGTGATGATGGTGATGACATGGGCGACAGCAATAAAAAAGAAACTGGGGTGTGTTCATTTGATCAAGCATGTACTTGTGAAGATAAACCAGAACCGGGATTTTTCAGCACACTTGGTAATAAGCTTGGCTTGGGTGGCGGTGATGATTCTGATGAAAACCGTGATGCTCGATTAAGAATTTGTTTACAACAAAATAATCCTAAAATTCTTGCTGGACATGGACAAGAGCATGAGCTTCATTGTGGTTACTATGCCCTTGCTCATGCATGGTGTCGTTTAGCTCGTCAGCCTATATGTGGTAATGAAGCACGTATCTGGCTTCATGATAAATTGAGAAATGCCGAAGAACTTGGTGTTTGGGAAATGATGGTGCGCCAACGTCGTTGTGCTTTAGATGATGGTTGGAATGCACAAGTGTACCCAGAATCTATCAATAATCTTACGTCTACAGATTTAGAAGCGATTGTTTGCTGCGAATTAAAAAATGCTGTACGTGAACAATTTAAAGCATTGTTAAATGATAAACAGGCCATGGTTCTTGCGCAAGCTGCAAGAAATAATTTTGATATGAGCGATCAGAAAACGCAAGAAAATATTAATGGTGTTTTGAGCGTTATTCCACGTAATCGTCATGTACCTATTCGTACGTATTTGGAAGGTCACCCGCTGAGCAATCTTATAATTATTGATAGTTTGACCCAAGCACGAGATATATATTTCGGTCAAGCGTTAACGCCGATGATTGCTGGATGCATAGATCGATATAGAAATCAGCGTACTTCTCAAGCTGTTGTCATTAATATTGGTGCTGACCGAGGAGATCATCATGCTGTTGCACACTGGGTTTCATGGGATATTGATGAAAAAAGTCTGCATACTATTTGTGATTCTTTGTATAAAAAGTCAACACTTTCAACACGACATGAGCAATGTTGTGTGTTGCTTGGTAAGTTATATATGGAAGAAACAAATGCCAGACTCAATGCTAAAGCTCAGGTCATTCGACGATTACAAACCGCTATGACCTATTATCTCAAGAGCATTAAAGGAAGCGCAGAGTATTGCGATAATTTGCAATCATTCTTGGAGTCGTTAGTGCATCATATTACAGAACAAAATCCAGGCCTTGAAGCCAGCATGGCAAAAGAAGTAAAAAAAGCGAATAAAAAAGGTAAGCGTGGTAAAAAAGCCGCTGGTGATATTGAAGAAATAGTTACTAGACTGAGTCAAGACTATCCCGTAGCTGCTATTGCTGTAACAGACCCTAAAGACCTACGTCGTCAAAGTCGGGTATGGGATTCAACAGAATTGCTCAAAAGAGCAACAGATCTATTTAAAGAAGCGGTAGGCTTTGCAGGTGGCAATGGTCTTAACCCTGAAGATCTTACAGAAATCATTAAATTTTTAACTGATACGTATAAAAACCCTTATCCAGAATTATCAGAATTATGCAGTGGTAAAAAATCTGGATCTTCAGGCTCATCCTCTTCATCATCAAAATCAAAATCAAAAGATAAAAGAAAAAAACCAGCTTCTAAGAAAAAACAAGATGATTTTGAAGAAGAAAGTGATGGTGAAGATGAAGAAAGTGATGAAGAATATCAAGAAGAGGAAGCTCGTCCGAAAAAAAAGAGAAAAAAATCATCACCTAAACAAGACGAAGAAGAAGAAGAAGAAGAAGCTGAAAATCAGGGCGAAGATGGAGCTGCCCAAAAAGATTGTTGCATCCAATAATGGTTGATAGATCTTTGGAGGTTATATGAAAAAGTTTATGAATATTGTAATTAAAGTATTACTCGTCTGTTCTTTTATTTTTATCGGTGATATTTCAGCGATGGACGCTAAATTAGCAGGCAAACGTAAAGCAGTTTCTGGTGATCCGCAAGAACAAGAACAACAAGGTCAAAAAGCCAAAAAGGGCAAAAAAAGTGGTAAGGACGAAAAAGAAGAACAAGCTATGGATGTTGGATGTGATGTTTGTGCAAAGGGTGATGGTGATGGTGAAGAGCCTAAAGATCCACGCATAAAGCCATGTTTAAGACAGTATAATAAACATCTCAAAACTCATCATGATCAAGATCATGGATTACATTGCGGACATTACGCTCTTTTTCATGCATTTCAACACGCCGATTCAAAGACTCAGGCCGAAGCCGATCAACGCGTAAAAGGTAAGCAGGCTCGTCAAAAATTTAATACCGTTATTGGAACGAGCAAAGAACAGGGGACCTGGGAATTATTGCTTTTAACCTATAGATTACGTCGTGAAAAAGACAGAGCAGGTTTTGACTATCCTATGAATGTGAATGCCATAACGTCTGATGAGTTTGAAGCAGCGCCAACACAGCAAGAACTTTTTGAGGGTAAAACGCCCCCAATACTTGCTATACAAGATGAATTTGCTCAAGCCATAGTAAAAAAATTTGAATTTGCAAAAGAAGTAGCAGAAGAGTTAGCACGATTAACACGTATCGTAAATATCAGTGAAGAACATCCCGATGATAAAGATCCAAATTGGCAAGCGATTTTTGGTATTTTCACGAGTTTGAATAACCCGGCTCTCGCGCAAGAAGTACGTGCATTTTTAGCAAACTGCCCATGGAATAACATTACGATTATCGATAGTCTTAATAATATTCAATCTCTTATGCAAGGTCGAGCTATTCGTGAGCATATGCTTGGTTGCATTCAACGTTTTCAACAGCATAATATCCCACAAGCGGTTGTTCTTAATCCAGGAAATGATGGTGGTGATGCCGAAAGTGCTGGAAGCATGAACCACTGGGTCGCATGGGGTATTCGAAGAGAAGAAGGTAAATGTGTTGATGCATTTTACGATTCTATTCAAAGAAAAAGTATTTCAAACTCACTTCAAGAGGGTTTTAACAGATTAGTGACGCTCTTTAGCGAATGTAACCCAAGGGTATTAGGTGCAAAAAGAAGCATGGTGCCTTTGTTAGAAACGGCATTGCAATTTCAACGTTATGCCCTTATTCAAGAAGGTGATGAACAACATTGCAAAGAGTTGGCCGGTTATGCCAAAGAATTTTTAGTTGGGCAAATAACTCCTGAAACACTTATGGCATATGTACAATTCTTCTTTGCTGAACAAGATAGTAAAGATTGTACGTTGATTGAAGCGCGAAGAAGAGAAAATAATGCTCAGGCTTGTGATGCATTAAAGCAATTTATCTCTCATAAAATAGCTCAATTGCAAGATAAAAAAAATGCAAAGATTGCTGACTTTATTATGGAATTATTAGCAGATGAAAAAGAGGGCGAAAGACTTATGGCTCAGGCCCAAATCTTTTTAAGCCCGCAAGAAAAAAGAGATCTTGCTGCTATTAAAAAGCAACAAGAAGCAAAAGATGTCGGTGGATTAAAAGATTTTATGCGCGAACAAATACGTTTTTTACAACAATCAGAAGATAAAGATGTTGATGTAGGAAGCTATGCGGTAGAATTTTTAGCTGATGAAAAAGATTGTCAAAAGCTTGGAGAAATTGCACAGAGACTTGCTGGAAATAAAGCCCCGAAACTACTTGCAGCGATTGAACAACATAAACAAGAACAAGACGTAGAGGCATTAAAAGAGATTATACGTAAAAAAATAAATGCCAAAAAAAAGGTACAAGGCGTTGATTTAAGGACGTATGTAGCAGCATTTTTAAAAGATGAAAACAATTGTGATAAACTTGCACGATATGCATTGATTTTTGTCAGTGAGTTGTTTAAGAAAAATAAAAAAGGAATAAAGGGCTTTATTCGTACAAAGATAGCTGACATGAAAAAAGCAGATAAAGCAGATAAAAAGCATAAAAAGATCGTGAAAATGTCGGAAAAAGATGATGAAAAGCCGAAAAAGATCGATTGGCTTCGTTATGTAACAGCGTTGTTAGCTGATGAAAAAGATTGTGACAAGCTTGCAACCTATGCTCAAATGCTTGTTAATGATGATCTTAAATCTATTATTAAGCAGAAACAAGAACAGAACTGGCTACAAATATTAAAAGATTTTATACGCCAAAAAATAGACCAATTACAAGGGTTTCATGACGCCAAGACGTTACAAGCATTTATTGATCTTTGTATAGGTACGTCTCCAGTAATAAATGCACGTTTAGTAGCAAATGGATGGTTAAAGGACGTCAAAGAGCTCCAAGCTCGTGGAAAATCAAGAATGGACGAACCATTTGCTCAAGCTTACGGAATAGCACGTGAGTCTGGCATGTCGGATAAGGACTTTTTTGCTTTTGCACGTGCATGTGGGGTTAATCAAGGTATTATCAATGAATGGACTCAGTCAAAAGGTAAAGATGGTAAAGATAAAGCTAATGACGTTACACCTATGGACGATGGACAAGGGTCAGGTCTTCAAGGTGATAATGACGTACCTAAAGATGCACCTGCTGATTGTCGAACCCAATAATGGGATGTAAATCACGCATAAATTTTTTTTTAAAAGCCCTCGAATTTTTTCGAGGGCTTTTTTTTGTACAAAAAAATTAGTTACAAGTGATCAAAAAAGTTCATTTTTTAGAGTATTTTATTTTAAATACATCAATTTTTTCAGCTTCTTTGTTCTTTCTTGTTCTGACTTCAAAAAAGATTTAGGCTGAATATTAAAGTGAGAGCAAATTAGGTCTAATATTTTTATTTTCATAAGGAGAGAATAATGAAGATCAACGAAAACGGCATCGAAACCAACGTCGATATCGACGAAGTCGGCCTGAATAATTTGATATCTCTACCACAAAAAATCTTAAAAAATCATGAAGTTCCAGGTTTGGAACAAATATTATTGCATGAACTTGCTCATGATAATAATTTTGGTCTCAAAAAAGCTGGATATCTGATTGATAATCCAGAATTTGATTGTCTTAAGGGAGTCGCCGGATACTGTAGTGATGAGTGTAACTTGCATAAAAAAGATGTTTGGGAAGAGCCTAATACGTTTATGTCTGATATGCAAAATGCGAAATTTCACAATAGTATGAACGCTTTTTTGCATAACGCTTCATTGGGTAAAAAAGATGTGCATATTCATGATGAAAATGATTTACATGAATTGGGTGTGCGTCTTGGTATGCATAACCCTTCTTTTTTTACCTGGAATATGAAACATGGGAATCACGGTATTCTTATATTTGAAGATGGCGAACACGGAAAGCTGAGGCGACGTGATTGGTTGCGTAATATTGTTGCATTACTGAGTCTTTGTTGATTTCGTAAATAAAAATTCGATACGGTGCTTATCGGTCATGTTTTCATATTCGGCTATAAGTACTGTTGTTTCTCGTAAGATACCATACGCTGGAGCGTAATATCCGATCTGACTTCTAAATCTGAGGTTTGTTACCAGCTGTCCCAGGGGAGTAGTTTCTTTTTGGATAGCCCATTCATGTACGTTTGATATTTCAAAATTATTTTTTTTTATGATCGTGATACTGGGATCAAAGACCAATACCCAAGCACTTGTTAATGGGTTGTTATCTTTCGTGCTACTTCTTTTCTCTTCTGAGGCGCTCGCCCTGAGGAAGGCCGTAGGCCTGTCTCGAAGGGTGCGAGCAGATTCAAACCAGTCTTGAAGAGATACGCTATTTTCTGAGCTATTAAATATGAGGGTCCGATGTGCCGTGATGTCTTTATGATTATATTCTGTGTGGGTGTCATGAATTGTTATGATGCTATCATGCCGGTGAATTATTGGATCGTTCTGGTTTGTGTGTCGGGCTAGTTGAAAAAGATCTTGTGACGCAAGGGTGCGATTATTATGAGGCTCTTGGTTAATAAAAAACGTATTGTGATAGTTGACCGAGCGAAAATCATTACGTATCCCTGGATTTCCTGTATATACATAACTTCCGGGGTCAATCAGTATGGGAATAGTATCAAATGTTACTGTTATCGAAAGCTGGTCCTGATGAAAATGGCCCGATGGTTGGCGTGATTGATAGGTTGGGTGTCTAAACGTAATAAACCAATTATTATCACGAATGATACTAATGCCAAAATTTTTGTAAAATTTAATTTCAGGTATGTTTGATAGTGGGATTAAAAGGCGCTCGCCCTGAGGAGGCCGTAGGCCGTCTCGAAGGGTTCGTCTGGGCTGCCCAAGCTCGATTCCCGTAACGATAATCCCGCTATCATCGTCGCCAATGGCAACCAGATTTCCTGACTGATCCGAACAATCATGTATAAAATTTTTCATAAGTTCGATTTTTTTTTCGAAACGTTCAGGCAGCGTGATCTTATGTGCATGACACAAAAGCTTTACATGAAGCGCTATTTCAAATACTAACTGATGATACTTTGTAGAACCTTCATAGCACGATCCATCAGGTTGGATTTGATGATCAAATTGTTCACATATTGTTATGATAGTTTGCTGTCGCGTCTGATAAGTTTTTTTTATGTTAACAAAGAAGCAAGAAATATAGAGATAGCCAAGTAAATCAGCAAGGTAATGGTTGTTCGGCTTATCAGATGTTTCCCAATTATTTTCGAGATAATGTTTATGATCATACAGCGAGCAGACCAGTTTTTGCCAGAATAATTCTGGAATTGTCTGGTCATGTGCAAAAAAATAAAACCCCCAGATAAAATTAATCGCACGAATGGCGACGTCCATAGGACAGCGCCAATTAATCCCAAGAAGATAGGGGTTTTGATCAATCCAATCGTTTACTTGTTGGTAAAAAGCGTGCGCATATTTTTGATTGCCGTTCGCACCCCTCCACTCGTCCCTGCGGGACTCTATCGGGGCGAACGGCTTTTTGTACGCCATTCCAAAAAAATAAACATGCTGAAAGCGTGATAACTCCCAGGGGACTTTGACATCAGGACCGGAAATTTTTTGCGTAATCGTTATATCTTGATAAAAAGCGTTTACCCATGATCTTGGGCTTGTGCCCGTATATTTAAAATCAGTATGCCAGGGGATTTTTTCAGAGAAACAGATTTCTCCTGAACCAAGAAGATCAAAGCAGTTATTTGCGAATTTATCAGCTTGAGTACAAATAAACTCTTGGCTTGTATATGTTTTTGGTAAAATTTGGCGAAAATTTTGGTCTTGTATGATTTGAGCGACAAAATTATTATTTTTTAATATTTCAAAATAGCTTATAAAGTCCAAAATATTGTGTTTGCTGGCAATCTGCTCCCAGGTGTGATTTGCTTGTCCTGAAAGTGCTTTTACGCGCCACGTTTGAGCAAAATTATCTGTTTTTATTCTTCTATCAATCGCTCGATATGTTCCTGAGATCCCAAGTTCGTGTATTCGTTTGAGATAATACAGCATATGTTATCGAATAAGTAATTTTTGAAAGATAATACCAAGTGTAAGTGCGGGGAATATTACTTGATATTTTTCAATAAGTTCCCAAAAGTCTGGGTCCCCATCGTCATCTTTATTTCGATTTGGTATCGTAATAGTATGTTTTTTGCACAGAGGGCAGAGAGGAGCTGTTTGTGCAAGTAAGCAAGATTCATGGATCTGATAAGTTCGGTTAACCGTTGTGCAGATAGACGTAATATTTTCTTTACTCGTATCAGAAAGTGATAAATGACAGATAGAACATGTGATAAGAACGATAGTTTTTGATTCTTCTTGCTCTTCTTTCGGTTGAGTCATTGCCTGTAGATGTGTGCTTCCCACCAAGAAAAATACTAAACTCAGCATGATTTTAAGCATAATGGTCCCTTGATTTGTATAATAATCCTAACAATTTTGCTAACAGCTAGGTGCCATGATACACTACGTTTTATGGTTATGTGAATAAGAAAGTTTTAGGAACAAAAAATCATGAAAACCGAACAAAGAAAAAAAATTGCACTGACGGGTGACCGCCCAACCGGACCCCTGCACCTTGGGCATTACGTCGGGTCGCTTAAAAATCGTCTGGTATTACAAAAAGAGTATAATCAATACGTTATGATTGCTGATGTGCAGGCTTTAACAGATAATGCTGAAAATCCAGAAAAAGTGCGCAATAATATTTTACAAGTTGCACTCGATTATCTTGCGGTTGGTATTGACCCCAAACAGACGACTATTTTTATTCAGTCTATGATTCCCGAGATAGCAGAACTGACAATTTTTTATCTTAACTTAGTAACCGTTGCGCGACTTGAACGTAACCCAACGGTAAAAGAAGAAATTAAACAAAAAGGGTTTGGCGAAAGCTTGCCAGCAGGATTTTTTTGTTATCCGGTTAGTCAAGCAGCTGATATAACGATTGTTAATGCAGATGTCGTTCCGGTTGGCCATGACCAGTTACCGATGATTGAACAGACGGCTGAAATTGTGCGCAAATTTAATCGTATTTATGAGCACGTATTTACCGAACCGCAGGCGCTGGTGCCCACTGATGCTGGACGATTACCCGGTATTGACGGACAGGGCAAGATGGGAAAATCACTCGGTAATGCGATTTTTTTATCTGACTCGCCTGATGAGATCTTAAAAAAAGTCATGAGCATGTACACCGACCCAGGACATTTAAAAGTTTCTGATCCAGGAAAAATCGAGGGTAACGTTGTATTTACGTATCTTGATATTTTTGATCCCAATAAAACTGAAGTTCAAGAATTAAAGTCACACTATCAAAAAGGGGGCCTTGGTGATGTTGTGCTTAAAAAACGCTTGAATACGATTTTACAAGATTTACTGGCACCTATCCGAACCCGTCGGCAAGAATTTGCACAAGATCCAGCGTCTGTTCTTGCGATGTTGCACGATGGTACTCAGCGTACGCGAGCTGTTGCTGCCCAGACCATGGATCGTGTACGCAAAGCCATGAAAATTAACTATTTTTGAGTTTATTTTATTTTGAGCTAAATCGTGCAAATAAGCTACACGGCAGGTTACGGCCGCGACGAGCTTCTTGAAGCTGTAATTCGCCAAATTCGATTTTGAAATCGGGGAAATAATCGAGCAAAATATTTTTCAGTACTGTTGCTGAGTAGCCCATCGAATAACCATTAAAAATTACGAATAATGGCTCAGGATTAAGAACTTTTTGGCATAAGCTCAAGAGTTCGTGAACATGTTTTTCAAATTCAAACACTTTGCCTTTTTGATCACGCCCAAACGATGGTGGGTCCATAATCAGTCCGTCATAGAAGTTGCCACGTTTAATTTCGCGTGTTAAAAATTTTATAGCATCTTCAGCAATCCATCGAATAGGAGCTTGCGTAAGTTTGCTTAATTCTTGATTGTGTCGTGCCCAATTAAGTGCTGCTTGTGATGCATCAATATGACAAACTTCTGCGCCCGCAGCAGCGGCAACTAAACTTGCCATGCCGGTGTACCCAAAAAGATTAAGAACCTGCGGGGATGCAACTTTTTCTTGCCCAATAATTTTGCTCATCCAGTCCCATTGTGCGCTTTGCTCAGGAAAAACGCCAATACTCTTTGATTGTCCTAATCTCAGATCACACACAATGCTTTTTTTTGTTACCGGATGTTGATACGTAAATAACCAGGGTTCTTTAAAGCTTGACTGTTTTTTCCAGCCCGCTGTTTTGGTAAAATGTGCGGTTGCTTTGGACCATTGATCAGTATCAAGTCGTGATTTCCACGTGCAGCTTGAATCAGGTCGTACTATTGTATTTTGGCCAATTTTTTCAAGCTTTTTTCCATTGCCTGAATCAAGAAGTTGGTAATTTGTTGCTTCAGACTGCGTTAAGATAATCATTTTTCTCCGTCGAATATCGTATGATCGAATTTATTTAAAGGGTGTTTTTCATCGCACATTTTTGCAAGCTGCTGATTTGAGACATGGGTGTAGATCTCAGTGGTTGCAATCGTTTTATGCCCGAGTAGTTCTTGTATAATACGCAAATCTGTGCCTTCATTCAAGAGATGTGTTGCAAAAGAGTGTCTTATTTTGTGCGGTGTCAGCTTTCGGTCAATTTTGAGCAATTTTCTGAACATTTCGAAAATTCTTTGCACTGAACGCGTTGTTAACTTTTCTCCCTGGCAATTAAGAAAAAGAGCCGGATTGTCCTGATAGCGCAGCATTTTTTGTCGTTCTTGCCCAATATAATAGGTCAAAGCCTGGGCTGCTTTGGTTCCAAAGAGCACGAGGCGTTCTTTTCGCCCCTTGCCAAGCACTTTAATCACACGGTCGTTTATATTAATATCAATTAATTTAATGGCGACAAGTTCAGAACACCGAACTCCTGTTGCATATAAAAGCTCAAAGATCGCTTTATCGCGCGCAGGATATTTTGTTGGAAGATCAGTGTCTTTTATTGAATCAAGCAGGTAAAAAATTTCGTCGACACTAAGAGTCGACGGGAGTTTTTTATCAAGTCGAGGTGATTTAAAATTAAGCGTAAGCATAATACCAATGCTTTCAAGAAAGCGTTGAAAAGATCGTAAGCATGATAATTTTCGTGCAAGCGATTGCTTACTTAATTTTTTGTAAAATAACGATACCGTATAACGGCGTAAAATACGATCAAGTTCATATTCTTCTTTTCTTTCTTCTTTTTTTTCTTGAGTTTTTTCTGGTGATTTTTCTTGATCGAGTATTTTTTTCCAAAATTCAGCAAGCTGGGCCAAATCGCTCTGATATGCCCTGAGCGTATTGGGTGATACATTTTTTTCTATTTCGAGAAACGCAAGAAAGTCTTTTGTTTTTTCGTTAAATGTTTGAAAATCCACAATTGAGCTCCTGCCTAATGAATAAATTGTTTTTAAGCCAACTGTTTTTAGTGTATCGTTGGTTGCATATACGCAAAATAGTTTATGCTAAAAAGATGTAATATTCTTTATTTCTCGTCTTTTCGAATAGGAGTTTAGAATAATGGAAATAGATACAATCGTAAATCTTTTACGTAAGAATACTGCACAATACACACAACCATTAATAGATATTATTATTGACGAATACGGGAAAGATGCATATTTGATTTTGATAGGCTGTCTTTTGAGTTTGCGTGCTAAAGATAGTACAACAATTCATGTATGTCGCGATCTTTTTAAGCGGGCAAAAACAGTGGACCAAATGCTTTTATTGCCTCGTCAAGAGCTTGAGAAAATAGTTTTTAAGACCGGCTTTTATAAAAATAAAGCACGTGTAGTACACGATGTCAGTACAGAAATTAAACATCGATTTGGTGGAAAAGTTCCAGAGACCTATGAAGAACTGATATCTATTAAGGGCGTTGGCCCAAAGACCGCTAATCTTGTTCTCGGGCTTGCATTTGGCAAGCCAGCAATTTGTGTTGATACCCATGTGCACCGTATTTCAAATCGTTTGGGTTTGATAAAAACCAAAACTCCTGAACAAACTGAAGAAGCGTTAAAAAAAATATTACCCAAGAAATATTGGACCTCTTGGAATAAATATCTCGTGATTTGGGGACAAAATATTTGTGTGCCTATTTCGCCCAAATGCAGCATGTGTGTTTTAAATAAACTATGTAAGCGTGTTGGGGTAACGAAAAGTAGATAAGAAATCACGAGTATAAAAAAAAGCCAGGACTAAAAATCCTGGCTTTTTTGAATTTATGCTTGTATATAAAAAATATATAAAAAGCTTAATTACTCAGCTGTTGCTGGAGTTACTGTTGTAGGTGCAGGTGCTGGTGGAAATATGCATGCAAACAGTGATTTAAGATATGATGATTTTTCATCTTTTGAAAGATCGGCTGCAACAAGAACAGCTGCAACAACTGCTGCGGTGTAATAAAAGAACTTTGTAGAAAGTGAAGATACATGTTTACCAACAAGTTTATTGGTCATGGTGCCTTCCCAAACCGCTGCATCTTCTTCTTTTGCATTGTATTTATGATACAGGTAATCAAGACCTACTAATGTACCCGCTGTTGCTGCAATACCAAGAGCAATAGTTTTACCTGGGTTAGCTTTGAGCCATGCAAGTACGCTCAATACTTCAGCATTTGTAGTTTGTGATGCAAGGTCATCAATGACAGCATTAATTGCTGGATCGAATGCTGCTTCAACTGATGCATCAGCTGCAGCTACTGCATTTGTTACATCGGTAGCAACTGTATTTGCTACTGAACTTGCTGTAGCTTCTGCTGATTGAAGAGCTTGGATACCTGCTGCAGTTGTATTAAGCGTAGAAACTATATCTCTATTTTTTGCTGCGAAAGCACCACTAATCATGCTTGTACTAAATAAGAGAGCATAAACAACTTTTTTCACGATCATCTCCTTATGTAAAATATGAATTAAAAAAAATTACCTACTCAAAGTTAATCGACAAAAGATATCATGTAAAGAGCTCTTGAGCTTTTTTTTTAATAAATAAGTACAGAGATAGCGGGAATTATGCTTGAGAAAGCAGAAATGCAATAAAAAAAATTTTTAAAAGAAAAAAAAGCCAGGTTTTAAAACCTGGCTTTTTTTTAGAACTTTATAATAATTATTTAAAAAATAATTACTTAAAATTTAAGCAGCAACTTCTACGTTCGTGTTGTCTTGTGCAAAAATTTTTGCAAAAAGGTTACGAATGAGAGAAGCTTTTTCGCCTCTTGATAAATCAGCAGCGACAAGAATCGCAGCTACAAGAGCAAATGCTGTTGCGATAACAGCTTTTTTGTGAGCTGAAACAAAGCTTGCAGCTTTTTGTGATTTTTCTTTGACGTTGTTTTTAACGTTTGTTGCTTTATCTTTAGCTTTTGAACCCAATGCTGCGATGTTATCAACAACATAGTACTTGGTCAAAGAATTGTTCCATGCTGTGTTCCAACGTGTTTGGCCTTCTTCTGCTTTTTCTGAGTCGAATTTTACAGCTTGAACGATAACGTCAGCTGCAACGACTGTACCTGCTAATGTTGCCAATCCGATAAACGCTGTTGCTGTTTTGTGAGCTTTCATCCACGCAAGAAGACCTTTAGCTTCTGTATTGTCGATTTGTGCTGAAACTTCGTCGATTGTCGCATCAAGATTAACTGCTCTTGACTTAGCAGCTGATACGTTTGAAACAAGGCTTGCGCTCAACAAAAGTGCATATATAAGTTTTTTCACTTTTATCCTCTATGTATATAATAGTTAACCATATATTGAATACTCAAGAGCAAATATCATTGAGCTGTGAATGCTCATGGCGATAATATTACCGTCAATACGCGCGTTTATTGAAAATAAGATTATGGTTGCTTGCAGACCCACCCCACGTGTGCTTGCTCTTTTAACTTAAGCAAACCTAGAATAGCACGAGCAAGAAAAAAATCAAATAATTTTTTTCGATTATTATACAGTCTGTATAATATGTTAAAAATAACTATTATCGCGATTTTTTATCTATATAGATAAGTACGCTATTTTTAATATATAATTTTCTATTGTGATAATTTTTATACAAGCTATGTATATTAAATTAAAATCATGTTTGAAAATATTAGCGAGCGTTATCGAAGTAGCTTATACTGTTCCCATATTTGCCAGAGAAGATCCTGGGCTTGGCGGGGAGAGATGTCGTTTAATTCTGTAGTTTCTAATGGCTTTAAGCACGCTTTATACTTTTCTAGTAACATATGATCGTGATGTTTGACCGTGTTTGCAGGCATAAACGATATTAACGAAGTTTGAGTACCTTGATTTGCAGACCGCTCCATAGATTTCAGCAAGACCTGCGCTCGTTTTATGACCTGTTCTGGTAATTGGGCAAGCTTTGCTACTTCAACCCCAAAGCTGCTTTCGGCGTGTCCGGGGGCTATCGTATGAAGAAAAAGTATGCCAGAACGGGTCTTGTGACATACCATATGATAATTTGCAATGCCAGTATGGGTATTGGCCAGGCGGGTTAACTCATGATAATGGGTAGCAAATAGACAACGGGCTTTAACCGTTTGGTACAGATATTCAACAATGGCCTGAGCAAGGGCGATTCCATCAAATGTGCTGGTGCCTCGGCCAACTTCGTCAAGAATTACCAGACTATTGTTTGTTGCTTGGGTACAAATCGTTGCAGCCTCTTCCATTTCGACCAAAAACGTACTTTTACCCTCAGCAAGATTATCTCCGGCGCCAATTCTAGTGAAAATACGGTCCAAGATGGGTAAGCTTGCTTTTGCTGCAGGGACCATCGACCCGCATTGGGCCATAATAGATATAAGAGCAACTTGACGAAGATAGGTCGATTTACCGCCCATATTAGGCCCCGTAACTAACCATAAAGATGTTTGATCGGTTAATACGGTATCATTAGGAACAAATGGATCTTTTAAAGTCTGTTCAATAACAGGATGCCTGCCGTCGGTTATGATAATATCGCGATGGTCATTTATTTCTGGAGCGACGTAATTATTATTATAAGCAACGCTTGCCAGACTATATAATCCATCAAGATAGGCAAGGGCTTGCGCCAACTGACGAAGTGGGCTGATATAGGTCGCGACCTCTTTTTTAACCCGATCGAAAACTGCGCTTTCAATAGAATCTAATTCGTTTTGAGCTTTAAAAAGATCGCGTTCAAGTGCTTTGAGTTCTGGAGTAACAAAACGTTTACGATTAGCCAACGTCTGCTGATGTTGATAGTCTGCCGGTATTTTATCATGATGCGTATTGGTAATTTCTAAATAATAACCCGATATATTATTATACCCAATTTTAAGACTATTTATGCCCGAACGTTCGATCTCTTTTTTTTCAAGCTTTAAAATTTCTTGCTGTCCGTTTATGAGTAAATTTCTTAACGAATCTAATTGCTGATCAAAACCATTTTTTATACTATGAGGGACATTTGGGTCTTGATTAATACTTGCTGCTAAAAGTTCTTGAAGACTGTCAAACGTCTTAATATTTTCTTGTATTGTTTTTATAAGCGGGAAATCAAGTTCTTGCGTCAGTAATAATTTCAGATTTGGCATGAGTTCTAATGTCGCCTGTAACCCAATATAGTCTTGTATTACAGCACGAGCAAGTGCAATGCGTCCGATAATTCGCTCGATATCTGGTATTTGAGCAAGAAATATCTCAAGCTTTTGTAACGTACTAATCTGTTTACTCAGGCCTGATACAACTTCTTGGCGTTGCAAAATTTTTGCTTTTTGTACCAACGGGCGTAAGAGCCATTTTTTTATCGTACGTGAACCCATCGGCGTTTTTGCTTTATCAAGTATTGAAAGTAATGTATGTTTTCTCGTTCCATCATGATTGTTTTTTATAAGATCAAGATTTTTCTGTGTCGCCGGATCAAGAATTAAGTATTCGTCTGGATCGTAAAACTGGATAGTTTTAAATTGTTCAAGAGCAGTATTCTGGTTTTTTTTAAGATAATAATAGAGTATGTGCAAATTATTATGAATTACCGGAGTTTGAGTAATTTTTTCGACCGTTTGTGTCGTAAACTGTTTCAAGATCCACTGTAAAGCTGGTGATGATGTTACGCTTGTATCGGGTGTCATGAGCTCTGGGCGTGTATTATTCGTGTGTTCATAGTTTTCTAAATCCCGTTCGTGGTGAGTGTCAACGCCAACTTCAGGAGTAACAAGACTGACATGATATCCCATTTTTTTAAGATACCCAATCCATGGTTGTGCGTAACTTGTCGTAGGAATGACAATTTCATCAGGCATAAAACGAGCAAGTTCAGCTTCGATAATTTTTTGATCGTCTATAGGGATTGTTGTTGCAAACAGTTGTGCGGTAAGTAATTCTGTGAACACAAGACCAAGAGTTTTTTCGCCCGGATAAAACGATAAAAGATACGATGCTGATTTTTCATCAAGTAAGAGTGTATCAGTAAGAGTTCCCGGCGTGTACACGCGTGTAACGCCACGTTCAACAACGGTGCCCGGTTGAGGCTTGGTGAGTTGATCGCATAATGCAACACTAAAGCCGCCTTTAATTAATTTTACTAAATAATGATTAAGGGCGTGTAACGGGACGCCGCAGAGTGGGATATCTTCGCCTTTGCTTTTACCTCGTTTGGTGAGGGTAATAGCAAGAAAAGATGACGCAATTTTTGCATCGTCAAAAAAGAGTTCGTAAAAATCACCGACTTGAAATAAGAGCAACATATTAGGATATTCTGCTTTGATCGCAAAATACTGTTGCATGAGCGGGGTAATTTTTTCTGAATTTATTTCCATATATACTATCTTGAAATATTATCTTGTCATCCTGAACTTGCTTGCCCTTCGTAGCTACCTGAGCGTAGTAGGGTTTCAGGATCCAAGCCGTTTAAATCTCTACATAATTTGGTGAAAGTAACTCTAGCAATTTTTTGTAAAATACCAAATCAATTTACGAATTTCTTCTTGACTTGATATGGGCTTGCGTTAAAATCTTTTTCCCCATATTTAAGATAGTTTTTTGTTGGATAATGCGTAAGGGTTATGAAAAATGTTTACAAAACATGTTGTAAAAAAAATAGTGATGTATGTTTTTTTGTTGATGATGGGAATGCAACAACTTGCTGCACATGACCTTCATAAAAAGCTGGAATTGCCTTCTGATGCAACGGTAGCAGAAACAAGAGCAGCTTACAAGCAAGCTCTTGATGCCATAGCAAATATGAATATCCCAGAGACTCAGTTGCGTCGCTTAAAAGGAATTTTGGGCGCTCTTTATGTGGATTATTTAGAAGAACTTGTTGTTAATAGACTAGAAAATGGTGACAATCAGGGTGCTCAGCCAGGTGAAGTTAGTTAAATATAATGATCATAACCATTGACGGGCCAACGGCAAGTGGGAAAAGTTCTGTTGCAAAAGCCCTAGCGCAAAAACTCAATTTTTATTATCTGAATACGGGACTTTTATATCGTGCGGTTACGTACGTTATTCTTACACGTTTATCACAAAAATCAGTTCAAGCGCTCCAAGAATGGCTTACTCAAGCCCAAGCAAAAGATTTTGATTTTATTACTGATCTGTCATACGAATATCGCGATAACGAACCGCATGTCTTTTTTAAAAAACAAGAGATTACCGAATATCTTTTTGATGCTCAAATTGGACAATATGCATCAATTGTTTCGTTAAATACGATTATGCGTAATAAGTTATTAGTACTCCAGCGAGCTATTGGTGAAAAAAATAATATCGTTATCGATGGCCGTGATTGTGGTTCAGTGGTTTTTCCAAACGCTCAATATAAGTTTTTTCTTACGGCAAGTCTTGATGCTCGTGTTCAACGGGTGTTACTTGATCCCACACGTAACGTCCAAGAAAGCGATCTTGAGAAAATTAAAACAGATTTATTGCAGCGTGATCAACGTGATCGCCAACGAACGGTTGCGCCACTTGTAGTACCTGATGGTGCAATTGTTATAGATAGTTCGAATCTGAACTTTAAAGAGACGATAGATTTATTTTTGAGTCATATTCAAAAAGTATAAAAAGTATGGGCACATGAAAAAATCTCATGTGCCCATGTTATTCTTCTTACAAAATATCAGCAGCAAGTTTTGCAAGTTCACTACGTTCGCTTGTTTCTAAAAACACCGTTCCAAATAACGCATGATCTTTCATTTTTTCAGTCGTCGTTGTCAGACCGTTACTTGAAAAATCAAGATACGGCGAATCGATTTGATATGGATCGCCCGCTAGAATTACTTTAGTGCCTTCGCCGGCTCGACTGACGATTGTTTTGACTTCATGGGGTGATAAGTTTTGTACTTCGTCGATAAAGACAAACTGATAAGGGATTGAACGACCACGCATATAGGTAATTGCTTCAAGACTTAAAATCCCTTTTTGTTGTAGGCGTTCAACATTTTGTATTTCGCCACGCGGTTGTTCTTGGTCAAAATGTTTATATTTTTTCTGGTCGTTTTTTTTGCCTTCTTTTCTTTGTGACAAATTATATTGTTCTCCCGCACTGCGCGATAACTGACTAAAAATAAATTCGAGATTATCATGTACCGGTTGCATCCAGTAATGTAATTTTTCTTGCACGTCACCAGGTAAAAAACCAATATCAGCGCCAAGTGCGATAATAGGGCGTGTGACGAGCAGTTTTCTATAAATATGTTCATAGGCAACTTTATAGAGCCCGACAAGTAACGTCAAAAATGTTTTACCGGTTCCTGCAGGTCCTAATAATGTAACCAATTTAATTCTATCATCCATGAGTAAATCAAGTGCCATGAGTTGTTGAATATTTTTTGCTTTAAAAGAGTTCATAATAGAGATATCTTCTACTTCTTGAAAATGTTCTCCCATTCCAAGATGCCTGAATAGACGTACGTTATACGGATTGCTTTCACTTTCGACAATAATAAACTGATTCGACCATAATTGATGCGTTTTGGTCAGTTCTGGTAATCGTTTAGCCGTTAAAGACCTGAGATCGTTTGCCGGAATTGCAAGTCGAAGCCAGCCTTTATAGAAAACGTCGTAATTAACAATACCCTTGGTATAGTCTTCAGCTTCAAGCCCAAGGGCGTCAGCTTTAACCCGCACGTTAATATCTTTTGTTACCAATGTGACGTGATTACCATCGATCGATAAATTTTTTACTGTTTGCAAGATAGCATTATCTTTAATTTCGTGCATATCATGTGAAAACGTTGAGAAATCAATTTTTTCTGGGTTTGGAAATACTTTAAGAATAGATCCGCCGGCATTTTCAAGCTCTACACCTTCGCGTAGTTTGCCTTGGCCACGCAGGTGATCAAGCATTCTAATTGCTTCACGTGCATTACGTCCTTTTTCGCCAACTTCCCGTTTTAAGGTATCAATTTCTTCAAGCACAATAAATGGTATACCAACGACGACACCCTTAAACGCAAATAATGCTTGGGCATCATGAATGAGAACATTGGTATCCAATATAAAAATTCTATTTAATCTGACGGTAGTGTTCTTCTGAGGGTTTTCTTCTTTCATAAATTGGGCTGGCGGTGTAATTAATTTTTGGCTGACGTTTTCATTAACCATTAAGTCTCCTTTATTTTCAAAAATAAGAGAACAACTCATATGGTATCAGCCTACGGTCATTGCATGCAAGATTTGATATTAAATCTTCAAGTCCAGGGGGAAAGACCGGGGCTTGTCTGTTTTTTAGGTTACTTTTATTGTCTTTATATGATACACTGGCACATAGTTTCTGGTTGAATAGGGGCATGTAGTATGAAGAAAGAAACATAGAGGTGGACAAGGTGAATCTCGCTAAAACTTTCATTAAAACCCCAGAAAAAAGGGAAATCATTATGGAAAAGAACGAACAGTTACATAACGTGCGTCATTCGGCGGCACATTTATTGGCTCATGCGGTCCAACAGCTTTTTCCTGAGGCTAAAAAGACTATTGGGCCGGTAACTGAAACCGGCTTTTTTTATGATTTTCAACCAGTCAAAAATTTCAAAGAAGAAGATCTTGAAATTATTGAAAAAAGAATGCATGAACTTTCTGAAAAAAATTATCCTATTGTCGGCGGTCAGGTGCCTAAAGCGCAAGCGCGTGAACTCTTTAAAGATAACCCATTTAAGCTTGAACTGATCGATGGTATCGAAGGAGAGACGGTAGGGATCTATCATCAAGGTGATTTTTTTGATTTATGTAAAGGTGGTCATACTGCATCTACCGGTGACGTTAAATACTTTAAACTCACCGGAATTTCAGGAGCTTACTGGCGAGCAAATCGCGATGGGATACCATTGCAGCGTATTACCGGTATTGCATTTGAAACAAAAAAAGACATGGATGATTATCTGAAACGACTCGAAGATTTAAAATTATATGATCATCGTTTATTGGGAAAACAGTTAGATTTGTTTACGTTTCATGACGTCGCCCCCGGTATGCCATTTTTTCATAACAAAGGTCTAATCGTTTTTAATAAGTTAATCGATTATCTGCGTGAATTACAAAGTCATGATTATCAAGAAGTAAGAACACCACAAATTGTGAACGAATCACTTTGGCGTACTTCTGGTCATTATGATAATTATAAAGAAAATATGTATTTCACAACCGTAGAAGAAACATCGTTTTGCGTTAAACCGATGAACTGCCCAGGGTCTATTCTCATGTATCAAGAACGGCCTCATTCATATCGTGAGCTCCCTCTACGACTTGCAGAATTTGGGTTAGTACATCGGTTTGAGCTCTCAGGCGTTTTGCATGGTATGTTTCGTGTGCGTGCTTTTACACAAGACGACGCGCATGTTTATTGTACGCTTGATCAAATTGAATCTGAAGTTATTAACATGCTTGAACTTGCAAAAAAGTTATATGCAACATTTGGGTTTACCAATACAAAAATTGCACTATCAACACGTCCTGCTAAAGCGATTGGTGACTTTGAAGGGTGGGATCAAGCAACCGAAGTTATAAAAAGAGCGCTTGATACGTTTGGTATGCCCTATGTTATTCAAGAGGGTGAAGGTGCTTTTTATGGACCAAAAATTGAATTAAAATTGCATGATGCCCTTGGCCGTGAATGGCAATGTGGAACAGTGCAGGTAGATCTTTTCCAGCCGATAAACTTTGATCTTGAATATATCGATTCAGACCAGTCTCGCAAAAAACCGGTTATTATTCATCGCGCTCTTTATGGTTCGATTGAACGATTTTTTGGTATTCTTCTTGAGCATTTTAAAGGTCATTTGCCCTTTTGGCTTGCACCAGTACAGGTACGCATTTTGACCATTACCGATCAACAACAAGCATATGCTCAAGAAATTTATGATCTTTTAATAAAATCTGGCATTCGCGTTGAAATCGACCGATCAGGCGATCAAATTTCTGCAAAAATCCGTAAGGCTCAGATGGAAAAGCTTCCATGGATGTTGGTACTTGGCCAAAAAGAGGTTGATGCGCGTACCGTTACGTTGCGAACAGCTGATGGCAAACAACAGTTTGGCATATCAATCGAAGATATTGTCCAGCGTGCAGAAAAGCTTGATAACGATAAGACGTTATAAGTTTAAATTATTTAAGAGGGCGCACCCTTCGAGACGCAATTTACGATTGCTCCTCAGGACGAGCGCCCTTTTTTATTTCACCAAAACATGCAATCCGGGTAAATCTTCAAATGGGTCTTCAGCCCCCAAAAACGCGAGCGTAGCCCCACCACCGGTCGAACAAAAATCGATATCTTTAGCAACGCCAAATAGATGTGCAGCAGCATTTATATCACCACCACCAATAAGAGAAAAAGCATTCGATTGTGAAATTGCTTGTAAAACTTTTTTTGTTCCTTCGGCGTATGCAGGAGTTTCATAAATACCCATGGTCCCATTGGCAAAAATTGTTTCTGCCTGTGCAAGAATATGAGAAAAGATATCAACTGTTTGTGGCCCGATATCAACAATGACGCCATTAGATGGAATTTGATCGATAAGAAGAGCTCGCGATCGAAAATTATGAGTAAGTTCTAAATAAAAATCTGATGGTAAAATAATGGTCACACCAGCATCATGTGCCTGTGTTAAGATTTTTTTTGCTATTTGTTGTGTTTGATCATCAATGGGTGCGATGCCCATGTTATAACCTTGGACGTACAAAAACGCTTGTGCTATAAGCCCACCAGCAACAATCGTTTTTATTCTGACAGATTTAGGAGCTTGTAAAAATTTTTCAATCATGTCTATTTTATCATGCAACTTACTTCCCCCAATAACCAAGACAAATGGTTGTTTTGGGTGTTTTTTCAGGTTTTCAAGCGTTTCTATTTCTTTGGCGACTAAAAACCCAATACCGCGGTGTTCAGGGTCAAAATATTCAGGAACAAGGGTAACTGATGTATCGTTACGGTGCATAACACCAAACGCATCGTTAATATAGATACTGGCAAGAGAAGACAGTTTTTTGGCAAGTTTTTGGGCTGCTTCAAGAGTATTAGGGGAATACCGTTCTTCTGGTAAAAATCGTAGGTTTTCAAGTAATAAAATTGTATCAAAATTTTGGGTACTTTTCTGTTCTGCTTGGGCTATATCAGAAGCAAAGTCGATAGAATAACCATGTTTTTCAAACCATGGGATCAGTAAACGGGTTGAAAGATTAGCATCAAATTGCCCTTTGGGGCGGCCAAGATGGGTAGCAAGAATAACTTTCCCACCCTGTTGGAGAATATAATCAAGGGTCGGCACGATAGCCTGAAGCCGATAATCATCAAGAATTTGCTTGTTTTTGAGTGGTACGTTCAGGTCTGAACGTACAAATACTCTCTTTCCCGTACAGGTAATATTTTTGAGGTTTTTTGGCTTCATCTAATTTTTTTCTCTATAGGTTATAGGTTTCGGTATTAGGTGGTACAAAAGAAGGCGCTCGCCCTGAGGAACGAGTCCATGTAATGGACGAGTAGCCTGCCCGCCGAAGCCACGGAGGGCGTAGGCTGGGTCTCGAATGGGTCGCCTTCACTCATATCTCTAAAATACCATAAAAAGTATCTTTTTTTCTAGTACTAAAGTTTTCTATCTGAATAACCGAACAAGATATTTCTTGAAATATTTAATTTTCTTAATTGGGTCTAAATTGGGTCTAAAAAAATATAATTAAGATATGTTTGAAATAAGTTATCTATTTATACTTATAGCATTTGACAAATATAAACTAAATTATTACGATAGATGTAATTAATGACAATCTATCAAGTTTTTATCTAGGGTGAGTAATTTTAATGCCAGATAGCGTTGTTGAAATATTTATATGGTGTAAAAATAATCAATTGTTTCTATTTGAAATGTTGCACGTGTGTCCAGATGGCAAGAGTTCAGGTCTGTTTTTTGTAAGTGCAATTTGACGTATGCTATTTGACAAAATATGAAATAAAAATTTGAAACATGGTGTTTCAAAGTGAACGTGTAAGTAGTTTGTGTGTATGTTTAATTATTTTCTCATGGAGGTTCGTATGAACAATTTTTCTAAAGCCATAATGATGGCTCTTGTAGGTATGTCAGTTGTTGGCACAGATGTTGCTGCTATGGACTTAAGATCAGGTAATGTCTATCAGCCAGAGCTTGACGCACCAGTAGCACCAGCAAGACCTAAAGCTAAAAAAGCTTCAGTTAAAAAAGCTTCGGCTAAAAAAACTGATGCTAAAAGAGCTACAACAACATCAAAGAAAGGTGTTGATCTTCAAGCTCAGATTAAAGCAGCAAAAGCTGAAAACGCTAAATTAAAAGCACAAATAGATGCTAAAAAAGCTGCTAAAGCTAAAAAAGCTAAAGCAGTAGCATGTCACCAACGTGCTTGGGGTGTTGTAACTAACGTTGGTTCTACTGTGCTTAATGGAATTACATATCCATTTGTTACGGGTTATAACTACTTGACAGCTGACGCAAAAGTTGCTGGCAAAAAGAAACCTGCTAAAAAACAGGAATCAAGATTCCAAAGAACAGTAGCTTTTGTTAAAGCTATTCCTTCAGCTGTTTGGTCACGTCTTCCAAACCGTTATCGCGCTGCTTGGGGAACAGGTGCTGTTGCTGCAACAGGTGTTGCTGCAGTTCAAGTTAGCCCTGTAGCTGGTTTATTAGTTGGAAGTATTGCTGCTGGTTCTGCATATAGAGCATACCAAGCTGGTGATAACAAAGCTAAAAAAGCTGCTCCAAAAGCTAAAGACAGCAAAAAGAAATAACTTTTAATAGTTATACAAGCAAGAAATTGCAAAAAAAAGGGGGAGTGAAAACTCCCCCTTTTTTCATACATAAACTGGCGCGTAAAATAATAAATTGTTTCTATTTGAAATACTCAACTAAATACCTAGCTGGAATGGTTTCCGGTGTTTTTATAAGTGTAATTGAAATATTAATAATTATGCGATTTGTGCCATTTGACAAATAAAAACTAATAAATTATAGTTAAAGAGTTAATAATGACAAACTATAAAATTATGTCTTTAAAGATTTAAAAAAATTTATTCTTGTAAAATATTGATTATAAAATTTAATTATGAAATAAAAATTTGAAGCATGGTGTTTCAAAGTGAACGTGTAAGTAGTTTGTGTGTATGTTTAATTATTTCCTATGGAGGTTCGTATGAACAATTTTACTAAAGCCGTAATGATGGTTCTTTTGGGCTTATCAGTTATCGGAGCAGATCTTTCAGCTATGAATGGTATTGCTGGTAGAACAAGATCTCATTCACGTGACGCTGCAGCAGCAGTAAGAGAAACGAATGAGAAAATATCACGACAGCTTGAAGCTGAAGACAGCGATTTTAGTGACAGTGATGACGAACAAGACGAACAAGATGTTAAAGCACAAGTTCGCGCACCAAAAAAGACAGTTGCTAAAAAAGCTAAAAAAGCTAAAGCAGTAGCATGTCATAAACAGATTTTGGGTGCTGTAACTAACGCTGGTTATACAGTGCTTAACGGTACTTATAACGCTGTTAAATATCCATTCGTTAAGGGTTATAAGTACTTCAAGTCTGACGCAAAAGTTGCTAAGAAGAAGCCAGCTAAAAAAATGACAGCAGAAGCTAAAGCTGCTCAAGATATGGCTGACACAAAACAATGGCTTAAAGATAACGCAAAAGAGATTGCAAATGGTGGCAGAAATGCTGATGGCACATGTCGTCGTAATCAGACATCAAGATTCCAAAAAGCAGTAGCTTTTGTTAGAGCTATTCCTTCAGCTATTTGGTCACGTCTTCCAAACCGTTACCGCGCTGCTTGGGGAACAACAGCTCTTGCTGCAACAGGTGTTGCTGCAGTTCAAGTTAGCCCTGTAGCTGGTGCATTAGTTGGAACTCTTGCTGCTGGTTCTGCATATAGAGCATACCAAGCTGGTAAATAAAGACAGCAAAAAGAAATAACTTTTAATAGTTATACAAGCAAGAAATTGCAAAAAAAAGGGGGGTCTTAACTCCCCTTTTTTGATAAATAAAGTATGGGGGTTTTATGAATAGTATGAAAAAAATATTATTGCTCATTATTGTTGGAATATTCGTTGCTGGATCGAGCGATGTTTATGCAATGGATAAAAGTAAAAAAGCAAAAGAGCGTGCAAAATTGGCAATACTTAAAGCTAAAGCTGCAAAATTAAAAGCTCAAGCATCTGCTGAAGCATCAAGTTATGATGATGAAGAAGCAGATGTTAAACCAACAAAAAAAGCTAAAGCTTCAAAAGTAGCTGACGAAGACGAAGAAGAAGGCGAAGAATCTGAAGAAGATGAAGATTATCAAGATGACGAAGAAGACGAAGAAGAAGAAAAAACTCCTGCTCGTCGCAAGACTTCAGGTAGACGTGCGGCTGCGAGTGCTTCTTGGTGTTCTGCAAGCAAAGTATTAGGAATTGGTGCGGTTTCTATAAGCGCACTTATGCTGTATCTTTTGGGATCAGGCTACTATTATGATTCTGGAGCATTGCCTCCTGGAGATTATACAGGGTTATGGATGTCCTTAATCGCTCTTGGCTTGGGTGGAGCCGGTGCGCATGCACTGAGATCATAATAATTGTACATAATTTTGATGTTGGAGGTTATGAGTATGTTTAAAAAAATAATGTGTAGCACGTTGATTGCATGGTGCGTTATGAGCCCGAGCAATCTGTTCTCAATGAAAAAAGAATTAGCAAGATTGAATGCTCAAGCTAAAACATTAAAAGCCGAGCTTACATTAGCAAGACTTCAGACTCAAGCTCATAAATTAGAAGCTGAGCTTGCTCAAGATTCTAATGAAAAAACTGACGTTAAACCAGCAAAAAAAGCTACGACAAAAACTAGAGCTTCAAAAGCAAAAGGTAAAAAAGCAGCTCCGACTGTCCAGCCAGATGCGAATAGAGTTCTTTGGACGATTGCTGGCATCGTGTCGGCTCCTGCTGGATGTTCAGCATTATTCTATACAGATGATTTTTTGCCTAAATTGCTCTTTTGTTCGGCCTGTGCATATGCGACCTATCGGGGGATAAAAGCGATCAGAGATATATGTCAAGCTGATATTAAGCCAGCATGGGATAAGTTTAAGGGATGGTTCCCTACAAAATAAAAATTTCGTACATTCTCTCTCTCCCCATCAACTAACACATAATTACAGTTATTTATTTTTTTTAATACATGGCTGTAATTATGTGCGGTTTTTATACTATAAACTTTAAAATTCTATTAATCATGCCCCTTTTACAGGTAATCGTGCTTCTGGTAAGATAATACTATAGAACTTGGGTTTGCTTTCGACACATCGATAAATCAAGTATCTAGAAAGATATGTTGCTGTAGGGTGGCAACAGACTACTACTATTTGGGGGTTTTCTTATGAAAAAGTTTTTTTCACGATTAGTTATTCTTCTTATGATTCTTATCAGCTATTCGACAACGTCGTATAGCGCTCTAGGAAGCAATGTGCTTGAATTGCGTAAGCTTGCGCTGTACCAAGACATGTTAAAAAAATATGAAGAACTTGCTCAAAAAGATAAAAAAGTAGATAAAAAATCATCGTTTATTGAAAAAACGATAAAACAAACAGCTTCAATTACCAAGAAATGGGCTGGGCCATTGCTCCCGTATGCAACATTGGCAGTTTTTGGTTCGTTAACCGCGAATAATATAGCATACTCGATCTTACCATCATGGTTAGTGACGGTGCGACCATATTCGTTGGGAGATATTATTTTATCACCGCAAGGCTTAGCGTTAATGTTTTTATTAGCGCAAGATTAAAAATACTGGTGCCGGTGGAGGTTTTATGATGAATATTCGAACAATAAAATTTTTAAGCGTCATGATACTTATGAGTATTTGTTCTGTTATGGCAAATATTCATAACACTCGTTATGCCCAGAATATTCCAACGATTAAGCTGATCAAAAAGCCAGGTGCAGGCGTGGCGATCAAAAAAGAAGAGCAACAAAAAAACACAGACAAACCTGAAGCTGGACAAAAAACAGTGAAGTTAACGAAAAAGCTCTTAGAGAAAAAGCTTGAACGTGAGATGCTTATGGCATTATATGAAGAGCTTGAAAATCGTAAAAAAGAAAAAGAAAAAGCTGCTGAAAAAGCTGAAAAAGCTGAGCGCATGTTTGATTTGGAAAAAATTGGCAGTAATATGGTAAAAAATTCCCAATCGTTTCTAGAAAAAGCACTTTCCCACAATATTGCACTGAGTGCAAGTCTTTATTTAGCAAATATGACGATTCCTGGAAAACCGTTGGGAAACTATACGTTTTGGGACTTTTTCTTGCTTAAATACTTAAGAACGCCCGAACAAGTACCTGTGGTCAGATCAGGATTTAGTGAACCGAGCACTCTATATAATCTTTACAGATTAGCGTTTAAAGCCGTTTTTGGGTACTAAAAAACGCTAAAAAACATGCTTTTTTCAATAAAACCATCGTTTTTATGACAATAATTTTTAATTGACAATTTTAATTGTTTGTTTAGAATGAAACTAGTGATAGTTGTCGTATATTTTTAATTATTTAAGGGGGTTATACTCTATGGAAAATATGAAGAAAATGCTCTTAATTGCTATCGTTGCTCTTGTTATGGGTCAAGCAGTTGTTGCTCACGACGGATGTAATGCTCCTGTTGCTACACCTGTAGAAACAGAAACGGCTCAAGCTCCTGTTGATACACCTGCTGAACAACCAGTAGTTCCTGCTGTAGAAGAAGATACAGAAGAAACTGGTTCAGACGAAGAAGATTCAGAAGTTGAAAACTTACTCAATCAGATGGAAACACCTGACAAGAAATAAATTTTAGTTTTCTGAAATTTAAAAAGCCCCGGAATTATCCGGGGCTTTTTTTGTGCTTAGTGCTTAAAGGGCGCACCCTTCGAGACGAAAACTTCGTTTTCTCCTCAGGGCGAGCGCCCTTTTTTATCGCTTACAAAATGTAATTTAAGGGGCGCTCGCCCTGAGGAACGAGTCCATGAAATGGACGAGTGTCTCGAAGGGTGCGCCCAAAATCTTACTGGTGTTTTAAAATACTTGGAATATTAATGTTCTTGCAGCCTCGTGCTGGCAGCCAGGTGGCAAAGAAGCCTAATAACATCGTCGCAGCAAAAACAATAAAAAATATTTCAAAGTCCATGCGGGCGGGCAGATATGAAACGTAATAGACATCAGGAAGCGTGATAACGGGATACTTTTCAATAAAATATCCAGCAAGTGCTGCAAGCCCAAGCCCCAATATTGACCCGGTAAAAGTAATCCAGATTCCCATACGCAAAAAAATCGAACGAATCATCTGATCGTTCATGCCCATCGTTTTAAATATCGCAATATCGCGTTGTTTATTTTGAATGTGCATAAAGAGCATCGAGATCATATTCATGCTTGCAACAAGCGTGATCAGTGCCAAAATAAAAAACGCGAAAACTTTTTCAAGTTTTAATGACGAAACCAGAGCAGGATACTGGTCTTTCCATGAACAAACAACAAGATGCGGCAAACGGTGTTGTAATTTTTTGATCACGAGCTCTTCGTCGGTTTGTCGTGTTATCAAGAGCATACATGCATGCTTGATTTTTACGATTAGATCTTTCCAAAAACGCGCTGTAAAAAAGCTTAAACCTGCATGAGTAATAGAGGTCATAAGACGTTCCGGTTCACGCAGTTTGATGGTCAAATAATCGACCCCTTGTTCATCAAAGCTTGTATTTAATTGCTCAAGCGACATAAAGGCAAAATTATTGTCATACTCTTCAAGCCCGATATTAAAAATTCCCGAAATCGTCACGTGTTTCTTTTTGAGTAAAATCTTTTTTTTATTACCGGCTTCAGGGAGCAAAATTGTAATCGTTTGGCCGACTGAAAGATTATGGTCGCGCGCCATTTTGTAACCAATAATAATCTGATCGTCAGCAAGCAAATCAGCTAAGTTTTTTTTCGACGAGACTATTTTTGACGCAATATTGGTTACCTGAGATTCTTTTTCTGGATCAACGCCCTTGAGAAACAGTATTGTATGCATATTGTTATGATCAAGAATTGCTTGTTTGATACTATTTCCACTCATTGCTTTAATATCATGCGAAAAATCTTTCTGTAATGTTTGTGCAATATTTTCATAATCGAGTCGATTGCCGGGTGAATTAATAATTATTTGTGCGTTAATACCCTGCATTTTTTCATGAATTGTTTTTTCAAATCCATTGGTAATAATCAGCGAAAGCATGAGTGCAAAGGTCCCGATTAAGATACCTAAAAAACAGATCTTAATCATGAACGAAATATTTGCATCTTTGTGTTTATAGGTAAGATACTTCCAGGCAAGAAACGACGATAAGTTTTTCATGGGCAACTCTTTTTTTGATACATAATGTGTTGTACTAAAGCTCTCTTCTTGATTGTTAGTATAATTACTTTGGATTTTTAATGAAATGATATTATAGTATGATATGAATTAATCATAATCTGTAAACATAATGAAAGAGAAAATAATGATTCAAAATCCATTATTCTTGAATTTATTCTTGTTAATGATCATGATGACCATTTCATCATGTGTTCGTTACGATAAGATCGTTAAAACAGAATTTCCCCAAGGAACATCGTACGATGATAATCGTGATGTGACGTATTATAATGTTCGCTCAGTAAATTTGTATGAACAGTTTGAGACCAAAGCGATATTTAATGCATTATATCTTTCTGATGCTACACGGACTAAATATGTCGATGTATATACCCGCAAGCGTGGTATTACGGGTGAGGCTTATAAAGCGATGCTCAATCGTAATCTTGAAGAAAATAAACATTGGATTTCGTTTTATTTACTTGCTGATGTTCGCGATAAAACCTATGTTTCGCTCAGTGAAAAAAATTCATCATGGACGCTTTATCTTGATATGGGCAATGGGGTGACCATAGCACCAGAAGTTATTAGAGAAGTTGATATAGAACCAGAGTATCAAGCATTTTTCAGTTATCGATTTAGTTTATTCAAAGCAGCGTATCTTGTTAAATTTCCTATTCAAGATGCTAACGGCAAGCGATACGATGTCGATAACATCGATCTTAAGCTGGTTATTAGTTCACCCTATAAAAAAGGCGAACTTGTATGGGAAAAATCTGAAGAAGCCGAACAAACATTGAGAAAAGATGAAGATTTCTATTGGTGCTGATCATCGCGGATTTCAGTTGAAGTCTGAGATCATTACACATTTTTCTGAGCACACCTGGCTTGATGTTGGTGCAAACTCTGCTGATAGAACAGATTACCCTATTTTTGCCCGTGATGTGTGCAAAAATATTATAGCGGGCAAAAGTACTTATGGTATCTTGCTCTGCGGTTCTGGTATCGGTATCGCAATTGCTGCTAATAGATATAAAAAAATTTATGCGGGGACTTGCTGGAACGAAGAGATTGCTCGTATCGCAAAACAGGATGATGGCATTAATGTTCTCGTGCTCCCGGCTGATCTTCTTTCACCACACCAAGCTTTTTCGATTATTACCGCCTGGCTTTCAGCTGAATTTAAGGGCGGAGTCTATCAAAAACGGCTTGATATGCTCGAAAATCTATAATATTTTTTTCCAAAAATATGGTAAACTGGCCCCTATCTTAAATTTTTCGAGGATATTTCGGATATACGATAGGGCAGAGCTATGAATGATAAAGATACGAATAAAGATACCAAGAACGATAAAAATGTATTTCAGGATACGTTAAATCTTCCTAAAACCGATTTTTCGCTCCGAGCCAATGCGAGTGAAAAAGAGCCATTATTGATTGCTCGCTGGGAAAAAGAGGAGGTAGCGCACGCTGCAACGATTAAAAACAAGGGGAATAAAAAGTTTATTTTGCATTTTGGCCCTCCTTACGCCAATGGCCATTTGCATTTGGGACATGCGTTATCGTATATTTTAAAAGATATTATTTGTAAATATAAACGCATGACTGGACATTATACCCCCTTGGTACCAGGGTGGGATTGTCACGGGTTACCCATCGAGCTTAAAGTAACGCATGAGCTCGGTATAGAAAATAATCGCGATTCTCTTGACCGTGTTTCTTTTAAAAAAGCATGTCGGGATTATGCAAATAAATGGATAAAAGTCCAAGCACAAGAACTTAAAGAGCAGGGGTTATTACTTGATTATGCGCACCCCTATATTACGATGAGCCCTGGTTATGAAGCGTCTATTTTGCGTGGCTTGGCAACGTTTGTTGAAAAAGGGTATATCGAGCGTAAGGGCAAAACGGTACCATGGTGTTTTTCGTGTCAGACGGTGCTTGCTACAGCAGAAATAGAATATAAAGATCGCAAAGACCCATCATGTTATATTCTTTTTCCATTAGAGCAATCAGCTGCCCGTCTAATATTTCCGTTTTCATTTGAAAAAAATCCCCATATTTCAATTAATTTTTTGGTTTGGACAACGACGCCTTGGACAATCCCATTAAACCGTGCTGTCGTTCTTAACCCTTCGGCCACGTATGTTTTACTCCAGGGCAAAGAACCAAACCAAGCGTTTATTGTTGCCAAAGAGTTAGCCGATAAAGTTTGTGCTGAAGCAAAAATCGAAAAAATAGTACTTGCTGAGTGTGATGCGATTGTATTTCAGGGTAAACGTGCGCAACATCCTATTATCGAAGACTTAACCGTGCCGGTTATCTTGGACGATTCTGTCTTGCTCTCAGATGGTACAGCCTGTGTGCATTCAGCACCTGGATGCGGTCCTGAAGATTATTTACTTGGTCTTCGTAATGGGCTTGAAATTTTCTCGCCATTATCATCAGATGGTCGATACACCGTTGGCATCAAGCCTGAAGAGCTTGTTGGGATGCCCGTTGTTGACGGTCAAATTTGGGTAATTAAAAAGTTGGCAGCATTAGGACGTTTATTTCATAAAGCTTCTATTACTCACTCGTATCCACATTGTTGGCGTTGTCACAATGGTTTGATATTTCGCGCTACCGACCAGTGGTTTTGCGATCTGCAAAAACATGATTTAGTAAAACGAGCGCTTTCAGAAATAGAAAAAATAGAATTTGTTCCATCATGGGGGCAAGCTCGGTTACATGCATTTATTTCAAACCGAACTGAATGGTGTATTTCTCGTCAGCGCCAATGGGGTGTGCCAATACCGGCGTTATTATGTAAAACGTGTGGCTGGTCATTTATTGGGAGTGACTTTGTAAATAACGTTGCTGATAAAGTAGCCCAACATGGGATTGAGTATTGGGACAACGCAACGGTTGCAGGGTTACTTAAAGACGGTGTTTTGCACGAAGGGTTTACTTGTAGCGATTGTGGGAATGCTGATCTGAACGATTTTGATATTGAACGTGATATTCTTGATGTTTGGTTTGATTCTGGGATGAGCCATGATGCTGTATTATATCACGACAGAGATCGCTTAGGGTTTCCTGCTGACATGTATCTTGAAGGTTCTGACCAACATCGCGGCTGGTTTCAAAGCTCGTTATTGTGCTCAATGGTTGTCCATGACCAAGCACCAATGCGTACGATTTTAACGCACGGATTTATCGTCGACGAAAATAAACATAAAATGTCTAAATCGTTGGGCAATACCGTTGCACCAGACGAAATTATGCAAAAATATAGTCGGGATATTTTACGGTTGTGGGTAGCAAGCGCCGATTATGAAGGCGATATTGTTATGTCTGAAAAACTTTTACAAAACGTTGCTGAAATATACCGTAAAATTCGTAACACCTGTCGCTTCTTGTTATCAAATTTATACGATTTTGATATAACCAAAGACGCAGTTCCTGTAGATCAGATGCTTGCGCTTGACCGTTATGCGCTTGATCAATTATATACCGTCTATCAAAAAGTCATGCAATCATATGACGTGTATCATCTGACGGGTGTTATCCATTCGATTAATAATTATTGTACTAAAGATTTAAGTGCGGTGTATTTAGATATTTTAAAAGATCGTTTGTATGTCGAAAAAGCTGATAGCATACAGCGTCGTTCGGCCCAAACGGTTATGTATCACATACTTGATATAGCAACCCGTCTGATGGCGCCTATATTGTCATTTACAGCAGAAGATCTTTCTGATTATTATCAAAAAAACAAAAAAGCTTCGATACATTTGCAAGATATCCAGGCACCAAATAAAGACTGGATGATGCTTGAGGCTCAGCGTAAAGAATGGGAGTTGCTTGAAGAAATGCGCGATACTGTACTCAAAATGATCGAAATACAGCGAGAAAAGGGTATCGTAAAGCATTCACTTGAAGCAAAAGTAATCCTGTATGCTGATCCGGCAAGCGAACAGTACAAAGTTTTACAAGCATTTTTACATGAATTACGAGAAGATCAAACACAGTTTTTTGTCGATTGGTTTATTGTATCGCAAGTTGATTTTGTACAAAATACTGATGGGCTTGAGCCGTCTTCAGTTTCATGGCTTTGGGGATCAGTAGTTCATGCAACGGGCTTTAAGTGTCCACGTTGCTGGCATTGGACCGAGACTGAGCATGAGCATCAGTTGTGTCAACGATGTGAGACGATTGTAAAAAAATAGTACAAAACAAGACCTATTTTTTTATCACAAAAGTTGCATACTGAAAAAAGTAAAAATAATTATCTCAAAAAGTTACATGAAGGGATATGTATGAAGATATGTATGAAAAAGATAGTACAAGCGTGTTTTTTTATGGTCTTGTTTATGTCGGTCTCAGATTTGTGTGCAATGGGAGTTTTGCGATATGCTATGGAGGGCTTGGGGCTTTGGGATAAACAAGATCAAGGGCAAGATAATATACCTGTCCAAGATGCTAAGGTGCCTGCAAAAGATGATGATGGGGAAGTCATTGCAGAAACGAAAGATGTTAAAACGCAGATTGATGGTGAAGCAAGAAAATTGATTGAAGGTCATCTGAAAAAGGAACCTAAAACGCCTGAAGATTTTCTTCTAGCGCTTGGCAATATATTTGGTTTATCTACGAAGGAAGGGCTAAAACTCGAAGGGGTAACTCCAGCATTTGTAGCAACAATACTTAATGAGAAAAGTATTGATGTAAACGCTCTAAAAAATGATCAAGGGAGCACGCCACTGCACATAGCTGCTAGTTATGGATGGGATATCATTTGCCGAACGCTGTTGCTTGCAGGAGCAGAACTTCATTGTCTTAATAATCGTCATGCTGTGCCGCTTGGGCTTGCAGGTATTGCGGGAAGAACAAGTACCTGTAAACTTTTGATTTTGGAGTATCGTAAAACTAGTCAGGAAGATAAATTGAAGGATTTTAAACAGTATCCTGGCATAGTACAAGCTCTAAAAGAACTGGCGAGTGAACAGCAAAAAAGCTGATAAGAAAACGCGCATAAAACATAAAAAGGGCTGGATTTTCTTCCAGCCCTTTTTTATTTGTTTGGCTGTAATGGAATGAAAAAAATTAAGAAAAAATATGAAAAAAGTAACAAATTAAGCTTTGAATTTATGTGCAAGGCTTACGACAAAAGCAATGGTACAGAGCAAAAACAGTACTTTGAGAATAAGTACCTTCATTAATAGTTTATCGTCCACGAGTCCCCTTTATTCTATTTTTAAAATTATGTATTATAAAAAGATCTGTCTATAAAATAGTACCAAAAAGTGCACTTTGAAAGCAATAAAATAGAAAAGATCCCTATGGGGAGGGACGCACGGCCATCGATATAATGACCGTGCGTATGGTGAATTTCTTATTTTTGAACCTGAAGAGCAACGGGACTGTCTTTAGCAACCTCTGCAAGCGCCTGATTGATGGTCGTATCAACGGATGTTGCCATCTCTTCAGTTATGTTCGCAGCACGCGCTGTATCCGGGTTTTTTGCGGCTTTTGGATTATCATGAATTGCTTTTATATGGGCTTTTGCCGTTTGGACTACGGTACGTGCTTTCGCGATTGAATCTTTGAGTCTTGCTTCCTGAGCATCTTTTGCTTTTTTACGGTCACTGATGAGTTGTTGAGCTGCTTTGCTTACCGCTTCAGCGTCAGCAACACTTTGTGCTGTTTTTTTATAATTGTTGAGTTCGGTGGTTATATCTAATCGCGCTGACTGTGCAGCATTTTTTGCTGCAAACGCGGCATCTGAAAGCTTTTTGAGGTCTACTTGAGGTCCTTGAGGAGCAAAAATCTCTTGTAGGCGTGATTCAGGGACCATGACATAACCTGTTGGAGGTGGTACTGGAACATTGGGTTGAATTTGATAGGTGCGCGTGTCAGCTTCGGCCGAAAGATTCAAGCTTGTTGCCAGTGTTAATAAGAGTAGTACAATAATCATGATTTATTCCCCTTTTTCACAAATTTTTACATCGAGTTATATGCTTTTTTATTTGAAGCGACTTTTGGGTATTTACATGCGAGAGCTGTTGTTTTTTCTTCGCCAGGTTTGTCTTGGTACGATTTTTTGTAAGATATTCTTGGTATGATAGATGTGATGATGTTTTACGATGAGGAGCAGTCCCGGTTATGATACCAAAGACGACCCCAATCATGAGCGCAACAAATAAGCGTGAATACGTTTCCATAGCCCTTCCCCAGTCCCTTTTTACGATAATTCTTATTACTTTTACTGTTATTATTGCGATTATTATGTTTTTATTAATTGCTGTATCTGATTTAATAATAACAGTAAATAATTCAAATATTCAATAAAATACATAAAAATATCTAAAAATAACATAAAAAGGGCCCCAGATCGGGGCCCTTTTTATACTTTTACGTATAATGACTGGATAGAAACGTTATTTTATGAATTTTCTAATACCAAGTCTTCAATATCATCCATCAATTTGGAGACAGAGGCTTTAGCATCGCTGGAAACAGCTTCAAGCTTTTTAAATAAAGCATCCAATTCCACCGTAATTTTTGTGAGATCTCTTTTATTTTGAGCTGTGATCTTAACCGGTGGAGGTGTATAATACCAAGCTTTTGAAGCCTTAGCCGTATCCTTTCTTGTTTCAAGATCGGCTTTAATAGCAGCATATGTTGTTTGTGCTTCTGCAAGTTGCTCATCTACAATGCGTGTAATTTCTGTTTTAATAGGGTCTTTGTCTTCAGGATATTCTGGCTTGATACCTGTATCAGTAAGTATGTTTTGTACAAATTCTTGATTGTTATTCATGAGTTTTGCTTCTTTCTTGTTTTTTGCTCCAAACGGCATAATGGCAAGCTGAACAAGCGCAGGAATTGCTTTTTTATAAACCTCATGTAACTTTTCCTCACTTTTTTTCAACTCATCAAATGCTTTAGATGCTTTTAATTTTGTTAGCTCTTCGGGTTTGAGTTTATCAAGCGCGTCTTTTTGAATTTGAAGCTGCTCAAAATTTTTGGCAAGTCCAGAAAGTGTATTTTTTTTATCAGTGTTAGATAAAACCACATTGATAAAGTCGGGAATCTTTTTCGCTCCGCTCTTTTTCTCATACTCTTCAGTGAGCGCTTTTAAGGTCTCAGTAGCCTCAGTAATCTGTTTTTGTAAGTCTAATACTAAATCTTGAGGTGTTGGAGCCTTTTGTTGTTCTGGCTGTGAACCACATTTTTCTCTCAGTTCCTCTTCGATAGTTTTTATAAGAGTCGTTAACGTTGTTTGATGTCCTGCTGCAATGGATTGAAAATTATTCGCAAACAGAGCTAAGGTGCCTGCTGCTTTACCAAGAAACTCACATGCTTTGGTTTCTTGGTCGCTGAAAGCTTTCGTAGGAGTTTGTGGAATAGTTTTAATTTTTGGATCAACTAACGGTGCAAATTTTTTGTGTTGTTCATGGGCTACGGCATCAATTTCTGCTTTGACGCGCGTCGTATATTCGCGCATGTTTGGTTGATTGAGAATCGATTTTGTAGCTTTTTGCTGCTCTGAAATTGCTGCATATTCGTCATCACGTATTGCGATAGGGTTTTTAGGATCAAGAGGAACATACGTTGCTGCGCGAACAAGGGCTGGAATAGCTTTTTCAAAAGCTTCTTTGTAACCCGTAAGTTTAACGGCCTGTTTTTTTGGAACTGCTTGTTTATGTTGAATTGCTTGCTTGCTTGGGGGAGTTTGTATTCCACGTGTTGTTGTAGCTTCGTGTGCATTTTTGGTTTCATCCTTGGCTTCATCGAGATGTAATTCACCAGCAGCTGATTCGTACTGATCGATATTTTGAGCGAGCTTACTCAGCCGAGACTCGCGCAAGATACTCTCTGAAAATTCGTCATCGGTTCCATTAAAATTATCATAATCTTCTCGAATTTTGTTTAAGTCTGCAATAATCGTATTTTGTAAATTTAAAGCGCGATTGGAAGCAGCTGTTGTATCTTTTTCATCTTTTTCTTTTGCTGCTCCGTATCCCCCAGAGCGTTTTGATGTATCTTTTTCTTTTGATGGGGTTTCTGTTTCTGCATGATTATAATCATCGTCATAGTCATAATCTCTTCCCCATCGAGATTGAGGTGATGACGAGTCGCCCCAACGAGAGGTGCCTGGCCGTCCATATCCTGAGCTTGGGTAGGGTGATCGATCACGAGAACTTCCGCTTGAGTACCGTGATGGGGAATAAGAACTTCGCCCATAATTACGTCTATTTTCAAAAGCTTTTTGAGCATCATCGCGCTGTTTTTTTGCCGCAGTAATTTCGTCTTGTGCTTTTTTACCAGAGACTATTTTAGCGGTCTGTTCTGCAAATGGGACAAATTTTGTTTCCATGAAGATCAAGAGCTTCTCGACAATTTTTTCTTCAGGTGTTTCGGGCTTTCTGCGACGTGTACGCGAACTTTTTTGTGGGGACGAGATACTCTGAGGGTTATTTGTCCCAATATCAGTTTTTTTCTCTCGTTTTAATTTCGCTTCCCACAATCGATCATTAAGATCTTGGGTGTGTACGTGTATTGTACATGAAAGTACCAGCAAAAATAACAATCGTATTTTTTGTGTGAATATTTTTTTCATATGATTTTTCCTAATAATTATAATTTTGGGGTTTAACAAGCGTGTACTATAAAAATATTATGACTTTGGAGTAAAAGGGCCAAAATCTGGAGGTCCTGCATCAAAATCTGAGCCAAAGTCTGGGCTAAAACTTGGGGTAAAACTTGATGTAGAGCTCGGGAGTGGGGCAGATTCTGTTTTTGGTGTTTTCTTCTTGGATTTAGATTTTTTTGTTTTCTGACCACGCTTGCCTGCTTTATCTTTCCAGCTGTTTTTTTCTTCTTCGATTGATGTGGTTTTCTGTTCGGCATATTCCCGAAGTTTTTTGGCAGAAGCTTCTTCTTCTTGTTCTTCTTGCTCAACGGTTGGGGCTTTAAGTTTTGAGTCGAATGTTTCGAGCTCTTTAAGATTATCGACCGCGATTTTTCTGTACGATTTCATATCTTCGCTTATTTTTTTATCTTTACTATCAGCTTCTTCTGGGGCAAGAATAATACGCTGATAGACTGTTTTACTGGTGATATTTCCTACCGCAGCGCTGAACAATCCCAGATGTCCTGCATATGTCATGAACTCTTCTTTATAATCTGGCCCAATATTGCGGTGTGCGATAATCTTTTTTTCAAGCGATTGTAAATGACCCTCAAATTTTTTAAAAATACGTTTGCTTGCATCAAGACATTCTTGCGCGATCCAAGGACGGGAGATTTTTTTCTCACCTTTTTTTTCGGGCTTTTTTTCGACGATAGGATTTAAAAAGAGCTCAGTATCGCTTTTTTTTGAAAGATCTGCTTTTACTGGAGTTTCACCTTGTGGTTTAAGCCCTGGAGCTTCTTCTTCTTTTGATACCGTGCTTGCGGCTTCTGCTTCTTTGGCTTTTTCTTCTTGCTCCATCTCTTCTAATATTTTTTCCATATCTTTGGTTACCTGTTCCCAGTCGACATCTTTAAAAAGATCTTCAAATGGATTTGCAGCCTCTGGGCGGGCAGTTTGCATAAGAATAAGAGAAGTAAGTAATAAGAAAATATTCTTTATATTTTTCTTTTTCATTGTGATCCCTTTGTTAATATAAAAATACGGGCTCTTAAAAAAGTCTTTTGTTTTTTTACCTTACGACGTTACAACCTGTTCTGTCAAACAGTTACGTGCTTGGAAAGAATGCATGCTTAAAAAAAGCGTTTCTTATTATAAGTTTTATTGTTCAGAATCTTTCTTACTGATTGAACTTGTTATCGCTATGGCGATATTTTCACTATTTGCTTTTTCAATGCTTGGATTACAGTCAACGTTAATTCGTGCGCATGATCTTGCACACACAAGAATACAGGTGCTTACGCAAGCGATACATACTCTTGAGATACGTGGGACGGCTCGTGAGACGACAAACCAAGAAGATCATAATAAACAGGTATTTGATACACAAGAGACGGATCAGGTTATTTCGTTTGATCAAATAATACGCGATCTTGAGCAGGTGATACATAAGACAGTTAATCTACCAAAAACAACGATTACGTCAGTTATTGTACATAAAAAGTGTTTGACTACGTTGTGTACAATAAAATTATCGTCTGTAATGCGCGAAAGAGCAGCATGAGAATACTACTCAGAAAAAGCTTCACGTTAATCGAATTACTTATCTATACAGCGCTGACGACTATTTTTGCATTATTTGTATTTGGTTTTGTTGGGTCTATGCGACAACAAATCGAAAACATGAAAAACTTAAGTTCTCGTCAGCTTACTGTTCTGTTAGCCCTTGATCTGATCAAACGAGATCTTATAAGTTCAGACATGCAGGTATCATCATGGGATAAAAATTCTGGAGTTTTTGTTAAATCATCTATTGACGAAAAATCGCGTGTGCTCAGGACCTGTATCGGTTGGTATGTCGTAAAAAACGGTCTCCAGCGCTGGGAGGGTGAGTATGATTTTAAAGAACGACGCTGGAAAAAAAAGACGACCAGTTTTTATGGCTGTCCCATAACGCAGGTAAAATTTAATGTCTATACACAAAAGTTTAATAAAAAATATGTCGATCTGGTCGAGATAAGCTATACAGTATCCCAAGAAAAACAAAAAAAATTAACCCAAGAAACAGAACATCATGACTATGTTCGTTTGCGTAACCGAGTGCTTGTATGATGCAACAACGTGATGGTTTTGCCGTATTACTTGTTTTGTTTGCAACATCGGCTGTCATGGTACTTGGACTTGCGTGCTGGTATCAATCGAGCTTAGCATTCGATGTTATTGCGCAGCGAGAGCGTTATTATAAAAATTTTTATGACGCTTCAGCAGCGTTAGACACAGGCCTTGTGCTGGTAACTAAAAATTTTGATCTATTTTTTAATCAGCTTACTTTGAAAAATAATTCGAGCATATCGCTTGATCTTGGTCCTGTGCTTGAACCGGTGCGATTAAAAAATACAAGAATAATATTAAATATTGGGCAGTTTAAGAACAAAACAGAAGATCAAAAACAGCCCAAGCTCTTGGTGCAGGTGCGATTATATGATACGCATGCTCGTACAAGCTTGTGTGATTTACGCTGTTTGGTCATAAAAACAGGCGTGAAAATAAAAAAAGAAAAAAGAGAGAAAAGCGATGAACAGTATCTGGTACAGCATTTTACTATCGGCAATTTGTTATAGTTTTGCTTTCCTGTGGCCAAGCTATTGTGCATGGGCTATTTTCTTGTTTTTGCCACTTTTAATACCGGTATTTTTTGCTCAAAAGCCATTTATATATGGGCTTGTATGGGGCTTGATCGCGTATGGGATACACTTTTTTTGGTTTTTCGATTTACTGCATACCCATTCTGAAGCGTCGGTGATAGGGGCTTTATTGGGATATCTTTTAGCGATCTGTTATTTTTCGCTGACAAGCGGGTTATGGTTTTGGAGTACGCACAAACTTTTATTATTTATAAAGCGTGTTATATCAGAAATTATGCCCCAAAAACTTTTTTGGCGAGTTTTGTCGTGTATCATAACAATCGTAATGATTATAATAACGACAATAAGCTATTTTATGATAATCGATCGCTGGATATTAACACCATGTGGGCGTATTGAAGGGTATCCCTTGGTAAATCCATTAATTCCCCTGGCGCACTATAGTTGGTTTATAAAACTTTGTGCGCTTGTATGTTCGTTATATCATAATAGTGGGGGAGTGCAGCAGCATGGTATGAGCTTGAATCAATCAGTATCATTAGTATATTTAGAGCCGTTGGTTAATAAGAAAAAAGGGCGAGATAAGCCATGGGCTTCAAATCCCTATGGTGTTGGGCAAGCAATATTTCATCAATTGGTTTTATTAGATCTAGAAAAATATCAAGACAAGCCGGTTATTATTGTTGCACCAGAAAGTGCTTATCGCTTTGCATTAAATTATTATCCAGACGTTATCGACTTATGGAGTACGGTATTACCCAAGAATGCGCATTTGTTGATTGGATCGCAACGTGGAGAGCAGGGGAATTTATTGCAAGCGGTTCACTGGATTCACCAGCGTCGCATAATAAATTTTTATGTTAAAAAACACCGGTTACCATTTGTAGAAAAAATTCCAAAAATCTGGCGATCGTTCCAATGGTTAAGTGATCTTTTTCTTAAAGACGTTGTTGAATTTACGGCGGGGAAAAATAAACGGCAGAATAAAATATTTTGCCTAACGCCTGATATGTATGCTGTGCCAACGATGTGTTCTGAATTTTTCTTTGCCCGGCCAATAGAAGAGTTTTTAAACTTTAAATCTCGAACCAGAAAATCAACAGCTATTTTTTTCTTTGTAAATGATAGCTGGTTTTGTGATTACTTTAATACTACGCTCGAGCTTTTTACTCGTTTGAAATCTGCGGCTATTGGGCTTCCGGTTGTGTATATTACGCACGCAAAAGTTGATATAATTTCTCCGTGAAATTAATTTCACACGCTATTTACTTGTGGTAGACGAGCTGTTACTAGCAGAAAATATGAACAAATTAGCTCTATGATTTTCTCCCCCCCATGGTATAATTTTGGTAGTCTTACAACCAAAAAATTATTATGTAAGGGGATTTACGATGCAGGTGTATTTGCTTAAAGATGTCGAAAATGTTGGGATACAGGGCTCAATAGTAAAAGTATCTGATGGTTTTGCAGACAATTTTCTTCTTCCGCGTAAGCTTGCGGTTAAAATTACCGAGAGCAACAAAGCATTTTATGCAGAAAAAAAAGTAAAAGAGCAAGTTGCTGCTGAAGTTTTAAATAGCAAAGTAGCAATGCTTGCTGAACGTATCAAAACAATGCATCTTTCGACAAAAGTAAGAGCTCATGACGATGGCAAGCTTTATGGATCGGTTGGTGCTGATGAGATTGTAGAATTGCTCAAAGCAAAAGATGTTCAAATAAATCGTAAGCAAGTTGAGTTTGATAAAGCTGTTCGCCAAGTCGGTGAACATAAAATAACCATTAAACTTTCGTCAAAACTGAAACCACAAGTCACGTTGAAAGTTGTTCCACTTGAACAATAATTGTCTATAATCCGTCTATAATCAAGGAAACTTCATGCCAGGACAACTGGAACTATTCAGAGACAAGCGGCGTGATCGATCAAGTGCCGAATCAGTGTTAGGTAAAAGTTTGCCGACCAGTATAGAAGCTGAAAAAGCTGTACTGGCGGCAATCTTACTTAATGACGAAAACTTAACGCTTGTTTCAGACATTTTAAAGCCGTCAGATTTCCATAAAAAAGCGCACCAATCTATTTTTCATGCGATTCTTGATCTTGCACAGTCCAATAAAAAAATCGATCTTGTTGTTTTACAAGATGCGCTTGAAAGCAAACAGCTTCTTACTGAAATTGGTGGGATAGGCTATCTGATGGAACTCCAAGAAGATATTCCATCAATGGGTTTGATTGTTCAGCACGCAAAAATTGTAAAAGATAAAGCAATATTGCGTGACTTGATCACGTCTGCTGCCGATATTATTACGACCTGTTATGATCAAAATATACAAGAAATAGATACCGTATTAGATGCAGCAGAAAAAAAGATTTTTCAAATCGCGAACAAATTAGCTGCTCCGACTTTTGTACAGATCGATGTTTTACTTAAAAAGACATTTCAAGAACTTGCTAAAGTTAAAACACTGCGACAAGGGCTTACGGGTGTGACATCAGGATTTTCAGCATTTGATCAGATGACATCGGGTATGCAGCGCGGCGATTTATTAATTTTAGCAGCTCGTCCTTCGATGGGTAAAACAGCACTTGCGCTTAATATCGCGCTTAATGCATGGCACAGTGGCCACGCCGTCGGGATCTTTTCTCTTGAAATGTCGGCAGAACAACTTGTTTTACGTATGCTTTCAACTGAATCACAGATCCCGCATCAAAAAATTCGTAATGCCATGGTAAGCTCTGATGAATGGGTTGGACTGACCAATACTGCAGCAAAACTTGCAGAAGCAAAAATGTTTATTGACGATTCTCCATCGATTAACATTATGGAACTACGGGCAAAAGCGCGAAAACTCAAAGCTCAAGAAAATATACAGCTCTTGATTGTTGATTACTTACAACTGATTAATTCACACCAGAGACATGAAAACAGAAACCAAGAAATATCGGCTATTTCGCGAGCACTTAAATCGCTGGCTAAAGAGCTTGATGTCCCGGTTTTGGCATTATCACAGCTATCACGATCTCTTGAAGCTCGTATGGACAAACGACCGATGCTTTCAGATCTTCGAGAATCAGGTGCGATCGAACAGGACGGTGACGTCATATTTTTTATCTATCGTGATGTTGTGTATAATCCTGATACCGAATATCCCGATATCGCAGAAATTATTATTGGGAAGCAACGAAACGGACCTGTTGGTGCATTTAACGTTCGCTATCAGGGTGATATTACCTGTTTTTTCGATGTTAAGAACATGTAAAGTATAAAAGTCTTACAAATATGTGCTTATGTCCCTCAAAGCCGTTCGTCCCGATGGAGCCCGAAGGGCGAATGGAGGGAGACGACGGCGCAAAAAAAGAGAGAGAGTATGAGTAACCAAGCAATAATTTTGGGGGTGGACCCAGGGTTTCATGTTTCTGGGTATTCTATTTTAAAACGCGACGTAAACAAAGCATTTCTGCTTGATTGTGGGTACCTTAAGATGAGCCCATCAGATAGCTTGGTTATTCGGGTCGGACAGTTTCATACATTTTTTCTTGATAAGATCAAACAACACGGGGTTACTGAAGTAGCCCTTGAAACATCTTTTTTGGGTAAAAACGCACAGACTTTTTTAAAACTTGGGTATCTGCGGGGGATTTTATACCTATTAGCTCATGAATATAAGCTTGAGTTGCACGAGTTTGCCCCTCGAGAAATTAAATCAGCCGTGACAGGCTTTGGCGGCGCGAGTAAAGATCAAGTTGCTGCTATGATTTTCCGTATGTTTCCTAAAATCAATGAAATAACGACTATTGCTCGTAACGACGTTACCGATGCTATGGCAGTTAGTTTATGTGGGTTTTGGCGTGGCCAGACAACCAATAAGCTTCAACAATTACAAAAATCTCAGTAAGAAACACCAAAATTTCTTGCTCACTTTTACAAATCAGACATTTATCGCAGACGTCATCCCCGGCTTGACCGGGGATCCAGGCAAAACTTACCTGTTAAACCCACAAATTTAGAGCAACATATTTTTTATAAGCCTTAATGATGATTCCTAAGGTCAGGGTCAGGATAGCGGTAAACCAAAAAATTATTGCGTCTGATAATCGTTATTATGTCAACTCTTATGATCGGGAATTGGTTCAGAATAGAACAACTTGGCTAAAGTTTTGAAAATCGACCTAAAGAAAACAAAACCCGAACTAATAAATTATTGGGATATCTTATGGTATCTTATGATTAAGAAGAACTTAGGATTATTTTTAGGTATTTAGATATATCTCTATACATATACGTTACACATAACACCTATACGTTCATATATCTTACATAAACCTTAGTACGCCTAAGTACAAATCAACATCCAAAGAACCAATAAAACGAAAAACTCAAAAATATTTTTGTTGTTATGATCATAAATTATATGGATTAAATTTTTAAAACGTATATTTACCAAAAAAAGGGAAAAACCGGCCTTTTGGGCCGCATTAAAATCTTTTTCGGCATATGTTTACCTTGCCAAGATGCTTTTCAATCAACCTGCGCGAAATTTGAACATATTGCCTGTTAAAACCCCAAAAAACCCTTGAACGCAACGATTTTATTCGAAATTCCATCAATCAATACAACGAAAACTTCAATAATGTGTTATTAAGAATTTATTAATCCAATAAAAGGGAAATTAGATACCACAAACAAGTTTGATCTATTTGACCTATTTGATTGATCAATCCAGATATGGTATAATTTATTAAGTATTTGTTTTTTTCTATAAAAAGAGGTTTTTATGACTGATGTTACCATAACATCTCGATATTTATTAGATCTCTTGGGCTCTATAATCGATTGTCCCAAAGCTTTTTCACGTCTATACTTCTTTTTTATTTCTTTTTTTGCATTCTTTATTTTTTTCGTGCTTCACGCACGATAATATCTTTTCTTTAAACCAATAATTTTTATTTTGTTTGTGCTTCTTAATTATCAAGAAGCATCTTTGTGCTGTAATGCTTATGAATTATTTTTGAAAGAACTTAGCATGTATAAATACATACTATTAATAATAATACTGTCTCTACCAAATAATCTGTTTTCAATGGTCGCCCGCTTAAGTAAAAGCTTGCGCGCTTTTCATATAACGAAAACCTATAAAGCACCAATTGTTCGATTATCAAGAAATATTCGTATTCCAAAAACACAATTAAATTTTGTTCAAGAATCAAAAAAAGTTAACCAACAAAAAGAAATTAATACATTACTTGATCAAAATATCGTCACCGTTTTTAAATCGATCTATGATCTCGATAAAGAAAAAGACGATAATCAAGCAATGCTCAAAACATGTACACACTTGCCGTGGCTTTCTTGCATGATTAAACTCGGCACAGATCGAATACGTGGTGCCGAAAAAATGCGTGCATGCATTGAGAAAAATAATCTCAAGCTTATTGTTTTGCCCGTACAATGGGAATATAAAATTCCAGAAGACGTACTTAAAAAAGAACTGGAACTTCTAGGACCAAGAAAAATTTCACGTGCTTTTACCAACGCTTACCATCAAAAAATTTGCATAAATAATATTCTCTTGCAAGATCTTCCTATTCCTTCAAAAGTTTGTGTTGCCCAACGATTGGAGTGTACCGGAAAAAAGCCATTAACACTTTGCCAGGTCCAAGAAATGGTCGTTTTAATAGAAGAACTTGGCTGGTGGGACTGTGGCCCTAAGAATTATGTACATATGGATGATAAAATTGGCATTATCGATACCGAAGAACGCGGATTACATAAAGACTGCGTAGACACTGGACTAGAAATGTTATTAAAGTCTCCTATGGACGCTGATGCACGGCAATACGTTGAAGCAAAGCTTAATGCGTTTTTAACAAAAAAAACCGCCACGTAGAAACGCTACATGGCGGAAAAGGAGAAAGGAGAGTAGTAATGAAGTCTTGTATAACTTTTGGCTCTTCTGTTATTTTAAAAACATGCTAAAAATCGATACATTATTAACAATGTTTCAGGCTGAAATTATCACACTCTTACATACCTGGTATTTTGATATATTTCATATGGTTACAATAGCTTATCTCAGATATTACCCGCAAAACAAGCCATTTATAAAAGCATAAAAAAACCGCCATGTAGAGAATCTACATGGCGGAAAAAGGAGAAAGGAGAGTAGTAATGAAGTCTTGTATAACTTTTAGCCCTTAAGCCTATTACATAAAGTATCAGATTCTTTTTGAATATCAAGTTATTTTTTAAAACTATGATAAATTAAGGCTTATTTTGTATTAAATTTCAAATAATAAAGATATTTCTTGAAAATAACATAATTAGAGACAAAAAACCACCATGTAGGATGCCCCACATGGTGGAAAAAGGAGAGTAGTAATGAAGTCTTTTATAATTTGTTATTTCAAGTCCGGACCACTATGCTAGATGATTCAACGATAATGTCAAATACTTTTACCATAGAAATAAGTAATTTATAAAAATTTTATAGAATCTTATAAAGAAATCGTCTTTGAGAGACCTTGTAACCTGAGAAATACCTGCGGATCAACCGGGCTTGTGATAAAGATTTGAAAAGGAAGATCTTGTAAGACCGCTAAACAATTCTGTAAACGTCCAGTATCAAAATCTGTTAAAAAATCATCTAATAAGAAAACACCGGGCTCGCCATGCTTAAGCGTCATAGAGAGCTGGGCAACTTTGATAAGAAAAATAATAAGCTTTTGCTGGCCACGTGATGCAAAGATCTTGGCTTTTTTATTTTGAAAAGAGATCGAGAAATCATCTAAATGTGCACCAAATAAACTACGACCCCATTTAAGCTCAGTCACCAAGCTTTTTGCTTCATGCTGTTCCCAAAAAACTTCAAATGTTTCACCCGGGGAGTTTTTTGAACTATACGTAAATGCAACATTCAAATCAGTTTCTTGTTCTTTAAAATAACGTCCAAGAAGTTCGTTCACCAGAACCTCAAGCTCTGCCAAATATGTCTTACGAGCTTCTTTAATGGGTAAAGCTTCTTCCCATAGCTTTTGTGACCATACTTTTAGCTCGTCATTAAACGACGAACTGTTACGTGCGTAGATATTCGCAAGCATGCTATTACGCTGTTCAAGGGTTTGACGATATCGCCGAGACTGGGCCAAAAAATCTGGATTTAATAAAAATAGGGCAAAATCAAAAAACTCACGTCGTATTTCTGGAGCGCCCGAAACCACTTGTAAATCATCTTCAGATAAACTAACAATACGGTATTGAGCAATAAGTTCTTTATACGACTGGATCTGTTTTTGGTTTAACTTTACCACTTTTCCATCAGTATCCGAAAAGCCAACATGTAACTGATCGGAAGTTCCCAGGTTTTCAAGATCAAATTCGATATTAATAAAAAAATAATCTTGTTCTAAATTAACCAAATCCCGATTTAAATGGGTTCTAAAAGAACGCAAGTAACAACTGTAATGAAGCGCTTCAAGCAGGCTACTTTTCCCTGACCCATTTTTCCCCGTAATAATAACAAACTTATTATTCTCGAAGTCAAACACCTGGTCATCAAAACAACGAAAGTTTTTTAAACGAATTTTTTGGATAAGCACGATCACCTTTTTTCACACAAAAAGCATTAAGCGTCTATCTTATATTTTATTCTCAAGATAGACGCTTAGTATAGAATAAATTAGCAAGATCAGAAATAATTATTATTTTTTGATCTATGCTTTTTTTGCTTTTTTTTGAGTTTTTTTGATGTACGTTTTTTTTCTTTTTTCGCAGGTTTTTTCTTGATTTTATCCAGATTCCCCCAGGTTATATTCTTAATCATGAGATAATAGCCCGGACTTCCAGCGTTATTAAACGTAAAATATACTTTTTTGTTTTTACCTAAATCTTGTTTGAGTTTCCAGGTTACTAAAACTGTTGATGTATCAGTATAATCTCTCCCTTTACCAAATGAGATTGTCTCTTGATTAAACGTAATCCAATACGAAGGGCTTGCAAGTTTAAACGCTGGGTCATTAATCGTATAATTATCGTTGGTATAATCGTTATTATCGTGATCAGTGAGCGTTACCGTACCCTTTGAATATGCATCAAATAACGTTATTTTACACAGCAACTGATTATCTTCGGTCTTGTCAGAAAACAAAAAATCGATTGTTTTGTGCCCCAAAATTGCTTGATTATTAATTGCTTCAACATCAAAAACTACAAATCCCGAGTCAGCACCAAATGTCCATAGAGCCGCATATTTAATTGTTTGACCACTATCAATGATATATTGTGCATACCCCGGATTGAGTGTTGAAAAATCTTTTTGGCGCGGATCAAGACTTTTGCTTCCCGGCATAGCATGAAGCCCATTTGATAACATAGAAATAATAAGTCCAAATAATACTATTTTACGTACCACAATCCCTCCCAACTATTAAAAAAAATTAAAAAAATTAAGAAGCTTTTTAACCAATCTTTTCGCCCATGCAGACGATGGGTATTTTAACGAAAAATCAAACCAAAAAGAATTGCATGCAACCGGCTTGCCATGTGAAAAGGTCTCAAATGTTTTTTTCCCATGATAAGCCCCAAAACCACTAAATTCGACACCACCAAATGGCAAATTGCTATTCGCCACTTGTAAGCCAACATCGTTAATACAAACCCCGCCCGACGAAGTTTGTTGCAAGATTTTTTGCTGTACCTGTTTATCCTGCGAGAAAATATACAAAGCCAGGGGTTTATGGTCTGTGTTAATAAATTTTATCGCTTGATCAACTGTTTCATACGATATAACCGGCAATATTGGCCCAAAGATCTCTTCTTGCATACTTGGGTGATCTTTACTGACACCGTCTATAATTGTCGGTTGTATAATAAGCTTTGATGCGTCAGTAACGCCACCGGTAACTATCGTGCAATTTTGTAACATACGGGTTAAACGCTCAAAGTGCTTCTGGTTAATAATTTTGCCAGCATGCTCAACATCGTTAGTAAGCTGTTTTTTTAGTTCTAGTATTAAATCTTGTTTTATTATCGCATCGACCAGAATATAGTTAGGGGCTATGCAGCTTTGACCAAGATTTGAAAACTTAGCACGAATAATGCGTTTCGCCGTAATATCAAGTGGGGCATCATGGGTAACAATACACGGGTTTTTGCCACCCAATTCAAGGGTGAGTGGGGTTAAGTGTTGCGCAGCAGCGGTCATAACTTTTTTTCCAATTTCTGTACCACCGGTAAAAAAGATATAATCAAACTTCTCTTGTAATAACGCCTGGGCAGTCATAGCGTCACCCTGAATAACCGTAATATACGCAGGATCAAAGGTCTTTTGTATGATATGTGCTAAAACTCTTGAGCATGCAGGGGCAACTTCAGATGGCTTAATTATCGTGCAGTTACCTGCAGCGATAGACCCAATTAAGGGCATAAAGGTTAGTTGAAAGGGGTAGTTCCAGGGGGCTATAATAAGGGTAACGCCTAAAGGTTCTTGTATGATATAACTGTGGGCTGGAAAAAGCAGCCAGGAAGTTTTGACACGCTGGGGCCGAGCCCATGATGCAAGATTTTTAAGATAAATATTAATTTCTTGGACACAGTAATAAATTTCGCTCAAATAAGCCGAAAATGCTGGCTTGCCAAGATCGCTATGTAAAGCATCAAGAATTTCTTGTTCATGATTAATAATTGCTTGTTTTAACTTTTTGAGTTGTTCTTTACGAAAGAGTATACTTTTTGTTGTGCCAGAAGTAAAAAACTGTTGTTGGTTTTTTATAATTTCTTGTTCTTGGGTATCCATATTTTTCTCTCCCAGCAAAACACCGGTAACTTGATATACTGTGATATCAAAGAGTACTTAAAATCATATCGTTCGATCAATAATCTTTTAAATTAAACAAAAAAACGGGCCGCCTGTGAAAATATACAGGCGGCCCGTTTTTTAAATATCTAAGGGAGTAACTATTAAGCTTTTATCCCTCAGCTTGTGCCATCGAAACCGGCATAACCAAGAAGGTTAATTGATATTCTGGAGCAGTTGCTTCAAAAATAATGGGTTTAACGCCGTTTTTAATTAAGAATGTTATATTTTCTTCAGGGAATACTTGTAACCCATTGAGAAGATAGGGTGAATAAAAGCGGCTTTCAACGACAGCGCCGGTAAATTCTTCCAATAAAACTGCTTCTTCAAGTTTGCCGACTTCTTTATTGTGCAGGCTCACGTTAATTAAACCTGGGGAGAATTTGAAGTTGGTTGAAACGAATTGGCCTGCAAGTAAACAGCTGGTGCGTTTAAGGGTTTTAAGAAAAGGGTCTTTGGCCAAACGAGCAGGCATAAAACCTTCTTTATCAAGAACAGGCAAATATTGAGGGTAGGGGTCTGAAATTAACTTGGTGAAGAAGTTAAAGTTTTTACCTGAACAAACCAGTTGGTTACCGCAGGTTCCAAAGAAAATAGGGGCTTCAGTGTTGCCTTCAATAAGTTTTTTAATTTCAAGAACTGCTCGTTTTGGTAATAACCATCTTTTTTCTTCAGGAAGTGTATATTTATCCGTTTGAATTTTTGCTAAACAATGACCATCAGTTACAACCATTGACATTGATGTTGAATTTATTTCCAATAAAAGTCCATTGAGGGCAGAGTTGGCATTATTTTGAGGAATAAGAAAAGCCACTTTATTCAAGAGCTGCAATAAAAATGCGGCCTCTACCTGCATCAAATTCTCGATACGCTCAGGAAATGGTGGAAACTCTTGTGCATCTTTAATATTTAAAGCCAGGTCTACCCCACCCGCCTTTAATCGCAGTTGGTTACCTTCAATTTTGAATTCAATTTCACCTTCGATTTCTTTAACTAATTCAAATATGCGCTTACCTGAAATCAAGAAACTCATATTTTCGGTAAAGTCACTATCTATTACCATATTTGATTGCAAAGAAATTTCTAAATCTGTAGCTTTAAGGGTCAACTCTTTTTGTGTTGCCTGAAATAAAATCGATTCAGTAACATCAAGCGTTGTACGCTTGTTACAAATTGGTTGCATAGAACTTAATAACGACAATAACTCTTTTTGTGATACGATAAATTTTCCGTCCATAGGTTTCTATATCCATTGGTTAAAAAAGAAAAAATAATTGTAAGACTACCCTCACTTATATACTTATGTATAACTTCGACAAGTATAATAAATTTTGCAAATTTTGTTTATAAAAAACAAAAAGAAGCATGGTTTTAATCATGCTTCTTTTTGTAAAATACTTTGTACCAAAAAGATTATCAGCGTTCTGCCAACGATCGTAACATCCAGGCAATTTTTTCATGCTTTTCAATAAGCTCACAAAGAAAATTATTGGTCCCCATATCACGATTTTTTTCACCGGTTTTGTTAATCCCATCGCGTATTGATCGAATTAACCCTTCATGTTGATCAAGTAATCGACGGATCATTTCTCGTGGTGCTGGAATATCGCCCGTATCTTCTTTGAGCTGTGAATTTTTCATGAACTCTGCCATGGCGCCTAACGATATCCCCCCTACTTTGCGAACACGTTCTGCAACGTCATCAATCATGTCAAAAATTTGACGATATTGACCATCGAGAAGTTTATGATAATCGTTAAATTCTGGACCAACCAAATTCCAATGATACCGTAATGTTTGGATCAAAAGCACAAACTCATCTGCAAGAATCCCATTAAGAATATCAATTGAAATCTCTCGATCTTTTTTTGATATCCCAATATTTGGTTCTATAACAGCTTTAATCCCACTTTGTTTTTTCATAATACTACCCTCTCTTTTTTTAAATACTAACGCTCAAGATTTCAGCCCCCTGCTTTTGCCAATGCTTTTGATAAGTTACCAAGACTTTGTTTAAGATTGGTCAAACTTTGAATAAGAAGATCGATAAACAAGAAATTATATGCTTTTATGACAATCTGATCTTGAGTACGCTCTGCTCCAAACGAATCAGCGATTAAAAGCTTACTATTATTACCATCTTGAATAAAAAGTCCTGCTATCCAATGACCATGGTCTGTATTTAATGTTCGTCCTGTATTGAAAACAATAGGAAACGGCAATATTTTAGGGGCATCAGTAACAAGGCCATAAGAAGTAAATATACAAACATTGTTTGTACGTCCAAGTACTTTTTTTGCAACTTCCTGTAAAACATTATCGGGGAGCATGGTCATTGACGGATTTTGTTCAAGCCATTGTTCTTTTTCTTTTTTAATACTCTTATCAAGAATATCAAGAGCTGCTATTTGCGCTTGCACCTCTTTGCTCTCTTCAGGAAATTTCTCTCGAGCTTGAATTAATGCTTCACGAATAGGGGCTTTTTTTGCCTCAAATTCTTTATTTTTTTGTGCAAATTCCAGCCCATTTTTTTTTAAATATTCAAATGGTTTTCCGGGACCAACAAGACCTTCAAGAAACGCATCAAACAACGCTCTGTCTTTCATATTTTTTGCAAGTACTGGTCTATTGTTCCTGTGCGCAAGCATTTCTCGAAGAAAAAAGACCGTATACCATCCACAAAGATTCTGTGAGTTTTCTGGGCCATATTTTTCTTTATACAAGCTCCCATCATTTGCTTGTGAAAGCGCAGGAATAACCTCAATAGTAGGATTAGGCGTTGGGTTTTTATTTTCCATGGCATTGGCATGAAAAACGAGAATACTTAGGAAAATAATAAGCTTTTTCATGACTTTCCCCTTTTTCTCACGACCAATCTAAGCCCGCGGGTGCTTTTCGTCATAAACTTTACGCACCTGGCTCTTCTCTAAATGCGTATAGACCTGTACGGTAGAAATATTTTCATGCCCAAGCAAGAGTTGCAACGACCTAATATCAGCCCCGTTTTTTAATAAATGGGTCGCCAACGAGTGTCGTAGGCTATGAGGTGAAATATTTTTAGTAATACCCGCTTTAATCAAGACTTTTTTCAAGATCATCCAGAACGATTGTCGTGATAGTGGTTTAATACTCCCATTATAGCTTGCTGCAAAGAGATAGTTTTGTCGCGATCGTGCACGCTCGGGTTTATCTGGCTTACCAAGCGTTTTTTCTTGTATTTTTTCCTGCATATCGATTGTTACCAGTTTTGGATAAACATGATCAAGATAGTATCGCAATAATTCTAAGATATTCTTGGGTAATGGGACCATGCGTTCTTTATTACCTTTACCCTCAAGCCGAATAAATCCCGTATCAAAATGTATTTGCTCAATACGGGCACCAACTAACTCAGAAACGCGCATGCCGGTTGCATAGAGCAAATACAGCATGACTTTATTGCGAATACCCTTCTCGCTCGTCTCAAGATTTGCTGTTGCCAAGAGTGTCTGAATTTCTGTTTCGGTTAGATAGTTTGGCAGCGTTTTTTCAAGCCGTGGGAATATAAGCACTTTCCCCATATCTGAAATATTGAATCGTTCATGAAGAAAATTAAATAAAAGTTTAAGTGATGATATTTTGCGAGAGAGCGTTTTTGCAGTAATCCCACGATCACGCAACTGTTTCAGATAACTGTTGAGCGCTTTTTTTTTGACATCAGCAAGTAAAATATTATTGTTTTCCAGAAATTGGTCAAACTGTTCGATATCTTTACTATAAGCAGCAAATGTATTATGAGATACGCGCTTTTCAGTTAATAAGTATGCGTTGAAATGTGCTATCAAGTCGCTATTTTTAGTCATTCAAAACCTCGAAACCCGGGACCCTATCTAAATATTTAGATAGAGTCCCGTAAATTTACGATAACTTTTTGATTAATATGCTTTAGCAACTAAGATATCGTTCTTACTTTCTTCAGAACAAGAAAAACATTTTTTATGATTCTTTTCTTCGACAAGACAACGAATCGTCCCTTTGAACTGCTTTAACGTCTCTTCACATGAAGCTTTACCGCACCAACCTACTTGATATAACCCGTTATGAGCATCAAGTTTTGGTCCAAAGTCCTGAAGAGCGTCTGCCTGATGCCACTGCGATTGCATACGCGCAAGTGCACGATTATATAACATCGTATGAATGGTATCAAAAAGCTCTTGAAGTACGCTAACAACAGTATCAGCTGAAATAAATTGCTTCTTCTTTGTTTTATCTTCTTCGGCTCGATTAACCAAAACAACTTGATTTTTTTCAACATCTTTTGGTCCAACTTCCATGCGAACAGGCACCCCTTTAAGTTCCCATGCAAAAAACTTTGCGCCTGGTGATGTTTGATCGTCATTATCGATAAACGAACGAATGTCTGCTGTATCAAGAATATTTTTAATAATTTCTATCTTTTCCAGAACAGCGATTTTTTCTTGATCGTTTTTGTATATTGGAATAATCACAACTTGTGTTGGCGCAACGCGTGGTGGGATAATAATTCCGTTCTGGTCACCATGCGTCATTACCATTGCCCCTACCGAACGCGTTGTAAAACCAAAACTGGTACAATATGGTACTTGAAGCGTACCGTCATGAGCCTGATATTGAACGCCAAAAGACGCAGGAAAGCTTTGTGCAAGCACGTGAGCAGTACACATTTGTAACGCTTTACCATCGCGCATTAAGCCTTCAACAGTATAGGTTCTTTCAGCACCGGCAAACCGTTCGCTTTCTGATTTTATACCCGTAATAACCGGGATAGCCAAATAATCTTGATAGATACTTTTATAAATTTGCTGTTCAGCAAGGGCCATTTCTATTGCTTCTTCAAGCGTTGCATGTGCTGTATGCCCTTCTTGCCACAAAAATTCTGAGCTGCGAATAAATGGACGCGTACGCAATTCCCAACGTACGACATTGGCCCATTGGTTTACTTTTAAGGGCAAATCGCGCCACGACTTAATCCAGCGCGCAAACATATGATAAATAATCGTTTCTGAGGTTGGACGAACGACTAACGGTTCTTCAAGCTCTTTGCCCCCACCATGGGTAACAACAGCAAGCTCTGGAGAAAAGCCCTCGATATGTTTTGCTTCTTTTTGCAAAAAAGACTGTGGTATGAGTAATGGGAAATAGGCGTTTTGTGTACCCGTAGCTTTGATTTTTTTATCGAGTGTCGACTGAATATTCTCCCAGATAGCAAACCCATACGGCCGAATAATAAACGTCCCGCGCGTTGGACTTTCATCAACAAGTCCTGCAGCATAAATAACGTCTTGGTACCATTCTGCAAAGTGGGTATTAATATCTGAGAGTTTGTTCATATATTTCTTTCGAACCTATAAATAGGGGCACGCCCAAATCTTTAAACGTTTAACGGGAACGTGTTTAAACACGTTCCCGTTTTTTATTTTCACCTGTCGAACAGTCTAACATAAATCAGATGTTTGGGTACTAGAAATTAGTCTTCGTCTTCAGTTTCTTTGTCAACAGGACTACCCGTTATTTTTCCAATAAAATCATCGACCGTTGTACAAGTATCAAAATTAATATTTGTACCATCTTCAAGTGCTACACGATGATCTGAACGATGAGCTCGTGCAAAGACTCTTAGATTTCTAAAACATCTACCAAGTCGATCTCGCACATGTTTGCGAGCAAGTATTTTATGATCATGTGCTTCAAGAACACATTCTCTTAAATGCCGCAATGCATTTTCAGGTGCATGCGCAAGATCTCCATAGTCGCCCTCAATAGCATGATCAATAACACCCTGAGCTTTATCTAAAGGTACAAAGATTTCTGCTAGAGCCTCACGCTCTTTAACTTTATCGCGCATTTTTTTAAGCGCATTTTTTTGGGCAAAAAGATTGGTTAATTCTTCAACAACAGGATGATCGGTATAGTTTCCCCACATTGAGTCCATCAATTCAACGTTAACACCCTGTTTTTTCTCTATATCAGCTTCGAGAGAAACAGCTATATAATGCCCAGGAATCATAACCATCATATGTTGAGGTTCATGGGTACGTTTAAACGTTTCAACTTGTTGACCGAGCTCTTCACGGTAAAATGCTTTGTAAAAATCATGTGATTTAAAAGATCGCTGTACAATAAATGGTCGTTTAACGTCAGCAGTTTCTATGCCTATTTCGTCGGCAAAGACTTTTAATTGATCATTCTGCAACAATGCAGCTACTTCACCATCGTGTAACCACTCACTACCTTGTTCATGCTTAAAGCGCTTTTTGCGCAAAGTCTTTTCATCAAACCCTTTTTCTTCGCCAGCTTCTTTAGCTGCTTTGCGTCGATCTGCTATGAACTCTTTCCAATGACCAATAACAACGTCATGCAACTTCTTATCAGTTAATAATTGTTCAGCTTGTTCTTGGGTGCAATTTGCTTTAATTAACGCATTCAAGAGCGCATGATGACCACAATCAGCACCATCTTGTCGAACTGTTTTAAGATGCTTCATATCATAAATCTTATTCAGATTTTGAAACATCCAATATTCATCCCATTTTGGCTTGATCACGTAGTAATACAATAAGCCAACAGCAATGGCTCCTATTGCAACTGAAACAGCTTTGTTTTCGCCGATAAATTCAAGTGGTCGGTGATAGACCATATCAATCAAGCTGTCATACCAGTCAACATTAAAACACTGCTCATCAAGAACAAGATCAGTTAATTTTTGATTAAAAAGAATAATGTTATTAAATAAAGCAATATCATCTGATTTGATACGATGCGTACGACAATATGTTTTTACATAGCGATTGACAGAAATAAACTTCTTTTTTAAAGCACGCACATGATGAAGCTTTAAATCTTGAATATCGATATCTTTATGTAAATTACATGCATTTACAAATTTTAGTTCAATCTCTGGATAATAAAAAAGATGGTCACCATGAAAGCCAACATTAAATCCATGTATTATTGTTATCAAAAGCGCCTGTTGCTCGGCTAACAGTTGTAATCGCTCAAAAATCTGTCGCTTTGCAAGAATATGTAACTTAGGATCTCTTTGGGTATCATGTTCAAGTGCCGAGAGCATAACGCCAATATCGATCTTTGCTTGCTCTAAAATTTTATAGACATGAAGATCTTCGGCTTTAATTTCTTTAGAATATGCTTTTGAGTCGATCGTATTATCGATCAATGCTTGTGTTGAATCTAACAAAAAATCGGTAGCATAAATTTGTGACATTATTGTGTATAGAACAAGAGCTAAAATTAATATCTTTTTTGATAAAACTTTGATATTCATAATACCCCTTAGTCATAATAAAAAAATAGGTAATAACATTGATTAGCCCACCTAACATAGCGAAACAGCAGAATAATGCAATGGAGCTTAAAAAACTGAGTTAAAAAACTTATTTTTTTGTTTTTATTTCAGTTATACTCTCTAAAAAATCAAATAAACTCAAAAAAACTATAGAAAAATAGAAAATAGGACTCTATGGCATCCCAAAAATCTAAAAAAACAGGAAAGCTCTTTATTATTTCAGCGCCATCAGGGGGTGGCAAGACAACCATAACCCAGGAGGTGATTGCTCGGCTCGCTGGAAAATACAATATACAAAGAGCAATAAATTATACCTCGCGAGCACCCCGTGATAACGAAGTTAACGGTATAGATTACTATTTTATTACCCAAGAAGAATTTCTGGAAAAAAAAGCTGCCGGCTTTTTTTTAGAAACGACCCGATATGACAATAATTATTACGGATCGCCGATTTCTCTTATACGTGATCTTGCCCACGGAATATCGTTTATTCTCACAACTGATCGTCCAGGGGCAGCGGTTATTAAGCATAGAGTACCCGAAGCTATTTTAATCTGGATTTATGTATCAAACCCGCATGACATTAAACAACGCTTAATACAGCGAAGCCTGACAAAATCGCAAAATATCGAACGTCGCTTTATACTCGCACAGCAAGAGACCGAACAAGAACTGCGTGAAAATCTCTTCAAATATCATATTGCAAATGACGTCTTAGAAACAGCAGTGCAAGAAGTTTGTAACATTATTCAAGAAGAACTTAATTGCGATAGTTCGTCGCGATAAAAAATATATAACCCAAGGGTTATCAGCCCAAGGCTTGCAAAGTAGTGCCAGCTTATAACCCCACCCATGAATAACCAATCATAAAGCGTACCAAAGCACGGACACAAAAATCCTGCAAAACTTAAAAACGTGATTGAATACCGTTTTAAAAGCCAACCATAAAAGTTATAGACGATAATATTTGCTGCAATAATAAGAAGCCCGACCCAGCACAAAAACATGGGCCAATTATTAACGGGCGCTGAAAATCCTTCAAATACTCCCGCTGTTATCAAACTCATAAACCCACCAAGCAGCATGGAAACCCCATTAATCATGCCCAGATGATACCCCTTATGCATCAGTTTTTTTACCAAAAACCAGGCGTATGCACTTGATGCAACAGCGCCAAATAAGACAATTTCTGCCAGCGAGATGTGTGCAAAATCCAAATCTCCGGATATTTGCGAAACTAATACGGGCACCATACCGCCAAGACCAATCAAAATACCAAGAAATTTTCTTGAACTTAATCGTTCTGATAACAAAAAGTATGTTAGTAACGCCGCAATAAATGGTGTTGATGAATAGATAATCGTTGTTTTTAGGGCTGAAACATATTGAAGAGCCCAAAATTCTGGCACGAATGAAAGAAAAATATGAAAAAAAGCAACTTTTATAAAAAGCCTGTAATCTTCACGCTTGAAAACAAACTCTTTTCGATATCTAAGCCATTGGTATCCAAGTAAAATAGTCCCCGCAAGAATCATGCGAAAAGCAATTAAAAAACATGGGCGGGCATATTGCACCGCTTCTTTGGCAAAAATAAACGTAGATGCAAGAATGGCGTATAATAAAACAATTAAAAACATTATTTCTTTCTCCAAATAGATAAAATTACCCGTATCGTTTATATAATATCATCCCAGACAAAAATAAAACCAAAAGCAACCCATATAAAAGTACAAGAGCTATAATAAAATGCTTTATAAACCCTTGGGCTATCGCGCTGCATACATACGAAAGAAAGTACAATAAACCACTAAAAGCTACGCCGAGTAACAGATTACTCTTTTTACGACCCAATAAAAAAATGCCAAAAAGCGCAAAGAATGGGAATAAAAATTGCCACAAAACCTGAACTATTCTTTTATGTAACTCAAAAGCGGCTTCTTGGTTGACATAATACAAAGCAGTAAGCTGCTCAAGCGTGGCATATTTCACATGTTTGAGCTTTGCCTGGAGTTTTTCATACTTCAAAAACTGTTGTAAATTTAATTCTGTTTGATCAAATGTTGCAACATAATGCTTATTATTATTAATCGTATGAACAGATCCATGTGTCAGTATAAGTTTATTATCAGACAATATCGCCTGTTGTGCCATAAATAACAATAAATCATACTTTGATTCTTGTTTTGGTATATTGGACCCATTTTTTACTTCATGTTTTTTGTTAAAACTCAGAAAAAATTGCGAAAAAGACGGCGCTTTTGATACGGGATCAAAGACTTTTTTCTTAAAAAAACAGCTCACACCTGCAAATGGTGTATGAAATTTATTCGCTTCTAATTGATAAAAATGTTCTTTTGCAACGGTAACCAGCAATTTTTTACCCTGTAAATAACTCTGAGGGGCCCATTCAAAGATCAACTGAGCATACAAAATAACAATAATAGTCGAAAAAATGCCGACGGCTCCATGTAATGCTACGCGTACCGGCTTTAAAAAACGTACCATCATGAGTTCATCTTCTATCATAAGCTCACCTAACGACGTTTGAATTGCCAAGCACGATGATATGGGTAATGAAAAAAGCGTTATCATCGGCAGCATGGTCCAAAAAATCAGAGGGGCGGTTTTTGCTGAAGCAATAAGTGGCAAACGCATAAAAAGATCGCTCGATGCAAAAATAAGCGTCAAGATAGAAAAAAAGAGACAAAATTTTTTAAAAAAATGGCGCAAAAAAAAGAAGATAACCATGGGTTTTACGTGCGACGTTTATGATCTTCAGAGCCATCAACTTCAATCATAGAGGTAATTTCGTCATCGATGACCCTAATACGCTCTATTTTCAAAGCTTTTCCTGTTAAGGCGTCAACTTCAACCCATATGCCACTCAAAACAAATGGTCCTTGAGTTTCAACGGTAAACCGTCCAATTTTTGGATACAAAAGAAATCGTTGAATCACAACATCTTGTTGAACACCAATGACTGAATTTAATGCTCCGCAATAACCCAGATCGGTTAGATAGCTTGTGCCCTGTGGCAAAATTTGTTCATCAGCGGTTTGAATATGCGTATGCGTACCATAAACGCCCGATACCCGACCATCTAAATACAAACCCATAGCCCGTTTTTCAGATGTTGCCTCAGCATGAAAATCGACAAATATAATCTTTGTCCTGGTTAAGATAAACGTCAATAAAGAATCTATTGCTCGAAATGGACAATCAAGTAAGTCGCGCACAAAAACGCGTCCATGCAGATTGACAACAGCAACCATATGGCCGTCTATAGTAAAAAACGTGAACCCTTTGCCTGGACATCCTGGCGGATAGTTTGCTGGTCGAATAATATCATCGCGTTCATTCAGGGCGTTAAAAACTTCTTTATGCTCCCAGACATGATTACCGGTTGTAATAACAGAAACTCCAACGTGTTTAAAAAAATCAATAATTTTAGGCGTAATCCCCCGACCATTTTTTCCAGAATTCTCGCCATTAACCATGATCGCATCAATAGAGTATTTCTCTTTAAGCTTGGGAACCCATTTTTGAACCATGGTTACCCCTGGATTACCAACGACATCGCCAATAAACATAAATTTGAGCGTTTTTGCCATTTCTCGCGCCTATTATAGAACCTAAAATTAAAGAAGACGGTCAAAATTTGACCGTCTTCTTATCTCTACGACAATTATCGAGCAGCTTGAATAAAGCGCTTTTCACGAATAACATTAACTTTGATTTCACCAGGAAATGCCATTTCTGCTTCGATTCGTTTTACTAAATCATGTGCTAATACAGCAGCTTTTTCATCATCAAGTATATCTTCTTGAACGATAACACGAATTTCTCGACCAGCTTGCAGAGCATACGCTTTCTTAACACCTTCAAAGTCATTTGCTATTTCTTCAAGTTGTTCTAAACGCTTGATATATGTTGAAAGAGTTTCTTTACGCGCTCCAGGGCGAGATGCCGAAATTGCGTCAGCAATATGCACAATAAAACTATAAATACTGATTGGTGGCACTTCTTCATGGTGAGCTGCAATGGCGTTAATAATTAATGGTTCTTCGCCATATTCTTTGGCCAAGTCACCACCAATAATCGCATGTGGCCCTTCAACTTCGGCAGAAACTGCTTTACCAATATCGTGTAATAAACCACCACGAGCCGCGATCATAGGGTCAAGGCCCAATTCAGAAGCAATCATGCGTGCAAAATAGGCAACTTCTTTACTGTGCACTAAGTTATTTTGGGTATAACTTGTTCTAAAATGAAGCTTTCCAAGAAGTTTGATAATTTCTGGATGAACTCCCTGAAAGCCAAACTCTAAAACAGTTTCTTGTCCGATATCAACAATTAAAGAGTCTAGTTCTGTTTCACATTTTGCAACGGTTTCTTCGATTCGTGTAGGATTGATACGACCATCCTGAATAAGTTTGGTAAGGGTTCGTCGAGCAATTTCACGGCGAATTGGGTTAAAACCTGATATAGTAATAATTTCAGGCGTATCACCTATAACAAACTCCATTCCAGTTGCCATTTCAAGCGATTTGATATTACGTCCTTCTTTACCGATAATACGTCCCTTCATCTCTTCATTTGGAAGATGAATAACGCTTGACGAATGAAGCGTAACTTGTTCAGCCATGTATCGTTGCATCGCAGTAGCAAGAATTGCATTCGCTTTATCTTTAGCCATTTCTCGTGTTTCAGTTTCTACTTTTGCTAAAAATTTCTGGCTTGCAAGCTTGACCTCTTTTTCTAAAGATTCAAATAAAACGCGTTTTGCTTCATCTTGTTTCATGCCACTAATGCGCTCAAGCTTTGCAACAAGATCTTCATATAAGCGTTTTATCTTAACTTCATCAGAACTTAACATATCAAGTCTTCGGGAAAGATCGCGCTCTTTAGTTTGTAGTTCTTTGCGCAATTCATCGAGGACAACTTCTCGTTGATCAAGCAGATCTTCTTTTTTCTCATGCTTGGATTGAAGCTGCATAAGATCCATTTTGGCTCGTTTGATCTCAATTTCTGCTTCACTACGTTTTTTATAAAGTTCATTTTTTAGGTCGAGCAATGCTTCACGGCGGTCTCGCTCAAGATCTTCGCGAGCACCTTTAACCATATTTTGAGCGGCAAGCTTGGTTTGCAAAAGTTGCTTTTTTTTCGTCATGAAATAAAGCACCGTTGCAATAGACCCTATTATGCCACCAGAAGCTATAGCCCCAAGTAAACTTATTCCATCCATGTTCAGGTCTTTCTTTTTTAACTAATTTTGTATAACTAAATAAAATGCACGAAGATGCCCGGGTTACGAGCTGTGAAAAAGGGAAGGGGAAAAACCTGAGATAGAATAGTACGACCTACAAAACAAGCTTTAACTATTTAACGTTGTTCTCTTCTTGATCTAACAATAACGTTAATCGTTTAATTTTGGCCTGATAAGCCTCTAACTCTTTATTTTTCTTTGTTAGATCAGTTGCAAGTTGCAATGCTACAATGACTGCTATTTTATCTTCACCCACGGGTGCTTTGCCCGCTTTATTTTTCATTAAATCATCAACAAGCTGAGCCGCCTGAAGTACGCAACCGTCATCTTCATCCGTTGAAACAAGATACGTTTTGCCAAAAATCGATATTTTTAAATTCTTCTGCACGTTCATAATTTTTTCCACTCAACTATTTTCTAGAAGAGCTATACTACTCAGCAACTCTTCAATAGTGGTTTTAATCTGAGCTTTATCTTGTGCCAATGCACTTGAGGTAGAAACCTCTTTTAACAAAGCTGTTTCGGCGTGTTGTTTCTGCTCTCGCAACATGTTGTTTTCTTTAACGAACGCACCTAACTGAGCGGATAATTCTTTATTTTTGTGAACTACGTGAAGAACCTTTTCTTCAAGCTCCTCTAAGCACTTCATCATCTTTTCCTTTTTCACAAAGTAACCGTTTATTTTTTCCGTTATATTTATGCTAACGGTTACTCCTCTTAAATTTCAATATTTTTATTTTTTAGCCATTTTTACCAATTCAGTAAAGGCTTCTGGCTCATAAATAGCCAATTGACTCAGCATTTTTCTGTTAATGGTAACATTAAGGCCTTTAAGAGCGTGAATAAAAGAACTATAAGAAATATTAAGCGGCTTGCAAGCAGCATTAATACGTGTAATAAACAGACCTCTGAAATCACGTTTTTTCAATTTACGACCAACATAGGCAAACTGAAGCGCGCGTAATAACGTTTCTTTTGCTCGTTTAAAAACGTTTTTACGTTGACCCCAATAACCTTTTGTTTGTTTTAATAAACGTTTATGTCGTTTTTTGGTAATAACACCGCGTTTAATTCTGCTCATTGTTTCCTCTAAATATCAATTAAAATTATTTATAAAATAATAAATATGTATTAATACGGGATTAATATCGCAATGTTTTTTCTGAAAGCATCACTAATATAACCACCACCACGTAAATCACGAACTTTTTTTGCATTTTTAGCCCAAGCGTGATGTCTTCGATATGCTCGTGAACATTTAATTTTGCCTGAACCAGTTTTTTTAAAGCGCTTTTTGCTTGCTGAATGAGTTTTTACTTTTGGCATAGTATTCCTTTGTTATTTATATTATTTCTCTTTTATAAAAAAAATCTTAGTCCAAAGAGAGCCGCCCCTGCTCTCTTTTTCTTCAACTAAAGATCCTAAATTTTTTTCAGTTAAATCTTGCAAGATTCGAGCAAAGAATTTTTTACCAAGATCTTCCATCATAGATATTTCTCTACCTCGAAACTGTAGTGTAAATTTAACTTTTTTACCTTCTTTAAAAAATTGCTCGGATTGATTCAATTTTGTTTTATAATCTTGATCACCGATATTTGGTCTCATTTTTATTTCTTTAAGTTGAACAACCTTTTGATGTTTTTTTGCATCGTTCAGTTGTTTTTTCTTTGAATATAAAAATTTACCAAAGTTCATAATCTTGGTAACCGGAAGACCTTCTTTTTCACCCATTTGTACAAGATCAAGTTCTGACTCTTCAGCCAAAGAAATAGCTTGTCGTCTCGGCATTTCTCCAAGATTTTCACCCGCTGCATTAATGACTATAACCTTGTCACTTCGTATCTGCTCATTAACCACATACTTATTTGCTTCGTCATTATGTGCGCTATGGCTTGTCTTATCTTTAAAAAACTTATTGTTCACTACTCATCCCTTGCTTCATCGGTTGGCCCATTTTACCACGAACAGCAACCAAAACTCTATCACCAAAAGATTCATCTTCTTTAAGTTTTTTCAAACAATTATCGCGACCCTGTGCTATTTTTTCAGCTCCAAAAGTAAACCAAGCTCCACTTTGCTGAATAACATCAAAGTTAATTGCAGCATCTAATAGATCAAGTTCTTTGCTGATGCCTTCACCAAAAAGCAGGTCTATTTCAACTTTTTTGAAAGGCGGAGCCATCTTATTTTTAACAACTTTAACAGATACGCGATTTCCTATTGCATCTTCGTTTCTTTTTAATGTTGCAATACGACGGATATCAAGGCGTATCGAAGCATAAAATTTCAGTGCATTACCACCGGTTGTTGTTTCATTGCTGCCAAACGGCATGCTATTAATTTTACTTCGAATTTGATTGATAAAAACCAACACTGTTTTTGATTTATTAACGACAGGAGTTAATTTTCGCAATGCTTGAGACATTAAGCGTGCCTGAACGCCCATGTGTACATCGCCCATATCGCCTTCGAGCTCAGCCTTGGGGACCAAAGCAGCTACAGAGTCTATAACAATCATATCAACAGCGCCTGAGCGCACAAGCATTTCAGTAATATCAAGAGCTTGTTCACCATAATCAGGCTGCGAGATAATCAAATTATCGATATTAATACCTACTTTTGAGGCATATACAGGATCTAACGCATGCTCAGCGTCAATAAATGCACATATTCCGCCAGCTTTTTGTGTTTGAGCAATTGCATGTAATGTTAATGTCGTTTTACCGGATGCTTCAGGGCCAAAAATTTCAATAATACGACCTCTTGGATACCCACCAATACCAAGTGCTTCATCAATCATAATTGATCCCGATGGAATGGTCGCTATGGTACGGTCGGTTTTTTGACCGAGTAGCATAATAGAACCTTTGCCAAATTGCTTATCGATTTGAGCAAACGCTACCTCAAGGGCTTTGTTCTTTTCAACGGTTCTTTCAACAGCAGCTTTTTCAGCAGCTATTTTTTCAGCATTTTTTTCCAATTTTTCGACTTTTTCGACTTTTTCGACTTTGTTCTTTTCAGCAGAAGCTTTTAAATTTTTTTCTTCCATGAATTAATCTTTCTCTGGTTTTTTGTAGCCTTCAAGAAGTTTTTCATCAATTTCTATTTTAGCATTTCTATGCAAAGAAGCAATAAATGCAGCCAGCTGCATGGTATTATTTTTAAATTTCTCCTGTTTAATTATTTTTTCCATTTCTTGATCAAAGCTCTTTTTTGAGTCTGTTCCAGATTCTTGTAATTGAACAAGGTAATGGTTTTGATCATGGCCATAGTGCAATACCTGCATTGGATCGGTCAATACAAAGGCTGCATCGCTTAAATTACCTGTTTTTTCAAACCCTGGCAGCTTTTCAGTCTTGGCGATTTTATTGGTAACCGAGACAGCTCGACCATACTGATGGGCGAGTTGTTCCAAAGAGGATTTCTTGTCCAACAAAAGCTCTCTCGATTCTTTTATTTTCTTTTTGGCAATTTCTTTAGCCAGATCGAAATAATAGTCTTCTTCGACTTGTGAACGAATTTGGTTTAATAGGGGGATAGAACTTTTTTCAACTCCTGATTGTTGATATACAACATATTTTGATTCATAGGCAAAGTAGCCAGCTGTTTGTTTTTTTTGCCCAAAGAGTTTTTGTGAGATAAGACTTTGTAAATCACTTTCTTTTGTATCTTCTTCACTGAGCCAATCCGTTTCTCCGCCGGTTAGATTAAATTCTTTTGCAAACTTTTCAAGAGCGTTTTTATCTTCTCGTAAAGAGTACATTAATCGCTCCATATCACTACGCAAAGCACTTTGTGTTTTACGTGTTTTGATCGCTTTAATAATATCCTCACGTACAAGATCAAGAGGTTTTTCACTTGCTGCCTGACGTCCAACTAATTGGATGATTTCATAACCCTCTTTAGTTTTTACAATATCAGAAACCTGTCCTTCTTTTTGAAGTCTAAAAGCTACACGCTCAAATTCTGGATCAAAAGACTGGCGACCAAAAAACGCTGTTTCGCCACCATTTTTTGCATCTGGTGCATCAGAATATTTTTTTACCAAATCTGCGAATTTTTTAGGATTTGCTTGAGCTTCTTTTGCTATCTGCTGAGCACGAATATAAATATCGGTACTTGCTTGTTTTGACTTATCGGCAATTTTTAATAAAATATGCCGTACTTTAATTTTTGGAGCAATACGATATAAAGTCCCCTTATTTTTTTCATAAAAGTTTTGGATTGTCTGATCATCAACTTCTATTTTGTTGGCATAGTCTTCAGGGGTAATAAACCAGTATTTTGCTTTACGTTTTTCATCAACTCGATACGCTTCTTTATTTTTAAGATAAAAGAGCTCAAGTTCTTTTTCGCTCACATCATGCTTATGAGCTTCTTTTAAAAAATAATCAAAAGGCAATTCTAGAATTTTGAAACTTTTAAGACTATGTTCCTGTTCAAACATTTCTTTTGCAACAAACCGTGGAACATAGGCGGTATTATAGATAAAGCGATTGATGACATCCCGCTTCAAATCCTCTTCGCGTTGCTCTTCATATTCCGAAGCAGTCATAGAAAGCTTTTGAAGATACTGATGATAAGCATCCATATTAATATTGCCCGACTCATCCATCAAATGCGGCAAAGTTTTAATTAATTCAGCTTTAAACAATTCTTCATCGATTTGAACAGAGCAGGTTTTCTTGATTTTATCAAGAAGTTTATCTTTGATACATCCATCAAGAGCTATTTCTTCTGGTCGGTTTGGTCCAAGAATACTTGCCAAGAATGCTTCATCAGACATGCCATACATACGAGCATAAGGGCGCAATGCATTCAAGCGATCTTGTAAATCGCTCAAAGCCCTTGTGTATTCGTCAATATAAACTTTTTCTCCGTTAACTTTTGCGACTGATAATTCATGTCGGCCTGCAGGTCTAAAAAAAATAAATGATATACCGCTTACTGCAAGAGAAACAAAAACAAGCCACAAAACGGTGTGCCATTTTTTCATTTCTTTTCTAAAAATATAAATCATTGAAAAACCCTTCCTACTAAATACTTCTTATCACTACATCTAATTCTTTTAATACACATTTATTACACCATAAGTATTGAAAGTTTATCCCATAATGGCTTTTTTTCCAATATCAATCTGACTGAAAAAGAGTCTTAATAATTTTATTTTTACGGATTAATCGTCCCAATCAAGTATTTGAATATTAGATAGTGTTAAAGAAAAAATTAAAAATAAAATACTCGAAAAAACTATAAACGTCTTTAAAAAAACAAAAATACTTCCAATATGCCGATCTATTCGTCAATTATAATGACAATAACGAGAATCGCTAAATTCAGCGTTTTTAAGGGGCTATAATATGAAAACACGAAAACTCATTATGATTTATTTAAAGAGAGATTTTAAAAAAACTGAAAAAATTTTATATTATTTAAATATAATTAAAATCTTGAAAAATATATTTACAAAAACAATTAAAAAATATCGAGGGAAGTTTGTGCTCACAACAAAAAAGATCTTATAAAAAATATTCAAACGTTAATTTTTTTCACACAAAAAAATAATTATCAAAAATGCTTTATTTGTTACTACAAGAATTCATATACTTGGAAATATCGTCTACAAGCTTATTAATAGATTGAGTATCTATTGATTCAAGCGTTGCAACGCTTGAAGAAAAATTAGAATCTTTTTCAGATTCGATTTTAAGAAGTTTTTCAAATCCACGCCAAAAAGTTATTTGCCGTTTAGCGTATTGGCGCGTCTTAATATAAATTATATCAATCAGCTTATCAATTGATTCTTGCTTCTGTCCATATTTTATCCACTCTATAATATCTGAATACCCTATTAACCCTTTTGTTTTTACAAATTCTTCCCATGAAGTCCCAATGAGCTGTCGTGATTCATCAATCCAACTCTTATCTTTAATCATCAGTTCAGTTCTTTTTTTAATACGTTCATGCAAAACGTCTTGTAATGGACAAACAAAGATAAATAATACGTTAAATGGTGGTTCAAATATAGGTTGGAGGCTTGATGGCTTAATTCCTGTTTTTTCCCATATGCTTAATGCTCTTTTAATACGATAGATATCATGATGATGAATTGATTTTGCTCTCTCTGGATCAATTGAATTAAGAACTTCCCATAATGTATTATTGTTTTCTTGTGTATCTGTTTGGTCATGAGAGAATTTTTTCAAAACTGAATTCTCGGAAATTGCTATCTCATGGGGCGGGAAAAAAAGAGACTTTATATAAAAAAGCGATCCACCGACAATTATTGGCAATTTATTTCTACTGATTATTTCAGTAGCCCGATTAATAACCAACTTTCGATAATCAGCAGAGCTAATATCTTCAGGACTATCGACTATATCAAATAAATGATGCCCGTATCGATAGTTTTTCAGGTCTGGCTTTGCTGTTCCAACGGAAAGCTTTGTGTAAAACTGCCCTACATCAGCGTTAATAATTTCTGATGGGATCTTTTCAGCGATCAATTCTGATAAACCTGATTTACCCGATGCCGTAGGTCCTGTAATAACAACAACAAATGGCTGTGTTTGCTGTTTTTTCATAACGCGGGAGATGTTGTTTCTTGTAAAACATTGCGTTCATGAAAAACAAATTGCTTAAACGGTCCTCGTAGAACTTGAATAACATTTTCACGGTTCTCGTTTTGCACAACTTGCAACTCTTGAGCAAGCAACTCTTCGGTCGTCTGCAAGAGCGTTCGTTCTCCAAACGAAAGATCTTTGTTTTGCGCAACGTGCATCAGATCGCGATAAATTTTGGCTATTTCAAGCAAGCGACCACTTTGAATACGTGTTTGGTAATCTTTATTTCGTCGGTTCCATCCGCTCGGAGTAAAATCAATGCTCTCAAGTTTTCTCTCAGGTTGTTTGGTGAGCTCATGGATCACGGAATTGATAACCTCTTGGTTGCTTGGCTTACGAAGGCCAATACTAGCAGCATTATAGACTGGAACCAAAATAGTCATATCCTTGAACAAAAACGCAAGTTTTAAAAACTTGATGCTTGTTCCGCTTACGTTTTTCTCAATGATATCCTCAATAACTGCAACGCCGTGACCAGGATATACAACATTTTCGTTAAGCTCGAACATAATCATGCCCTTTCTGGGATCCGTTACAGTAAAACTTGAATGCCATTCATATCATAAACATTACGATTTTCCCTGTAGCATGTTATTTTGCACAGGAAATGTATGCGTAACATTAATTAATATAACCCCCACAGAAAGCGAAATCATTGCCCATTTTTCCTTAATCCATCGATAAAAATTGATATTTTCTTTCTTATTTTCTTCTTTGTATGCAGCATCAATGTTAAAAACAAATGACTGCATAGATTTATTAATAACCGCAATCGTGTCAGCAATTGACAAACCCTGTACATCGAAGGCGCTGACAGGAGCTGTATTTTTGCTCAGAACTGATCGTTTTGATATATCAGAGATCGTTACATCATCTATAAAGCGATACAATAGAACAAGAACATCAACAAAATCTTTTAATAATAGATATGCCTGGGTAATCTCTTGTTCAGCAACGAGATTTTTGGGGAGACTCTTGGTTAGTTCAAGATCTTTTGCAAAGACCGTCTGAAAAGATCCACCATCGGTGTCTTCAGCAAGTCTTTGTAATGCTTCCCAGTAATGTAAAAGAGCATCAAACGATTTTGTTTGTTGTAACGACTGAAGAGCTGATTTCATTGATTGGGTTCTGAGTTGTCGATACATATCTTCAAATGGTAATCTTTCAAATAGCTTGAGTGTTGCCTTTTTTACCTCAAGGCGCTGGTTGGCTACTTCTTTCCCTTTCCGATCAAACCAATCGCGTAAATCTTTATTACCAGATTTTTGGCCGCAATCAAAAAATGGTTGCGTAGAGCTTTCTGAACCACTCACCAGATCTTGTAAGAAGCTACCATGACGCTCAAGGCTACGAATGTATGTTTTATATTCACATATTTTGCTATGAATCTGAAAAACCGCAGAGAGGCTTTCAGTACTTTTATAGATAGGGGCATCAAAGATAGGTAGACAGCGACATGAGAAATTAGGATCAGAGAATGCCGGTGAAAACAATAATGGTTCACGATTTTCGCGAGAAGCATATAACCCACCACACAGAAGAAGACCAACCATTAAAGAAATTGTACCACGCTTCATGGAACCCTTTCGCAGGTCCGGCAATATTATAAAAACCCTGCCTAAGATTTAAAAAGGTAATGTTGAACAATGACATCGTAGCAAAAAAATACTCAGGAACAAAAGGAATGTAAAAAAGGCCTGTTTTTATGCGTTTTATAGGATATATCCGCTTTTTTATGCACTTTTTTTATGCATTTTAGGGACCGGTTAAACCCCACAATTTACGGAAGCCACATGGTGACCTCCGTAAATCACCCCCCGAACCCTTCTCTACAGGTCTATAAAATTATGATACCCTAGAGCTATTACTAAAAGTAAGAGTTTATTCTGAAAATGACGAATAAGCCTTTAAACCAAGCCCTTTTTAAAGAATATTTACACCCGAATAAATCGAGAAAAATTGCTCATGATAAATAACGAAGCCCATTTCACGGCGAGTATCCAAAAATTCAATCGTGGATTTCGCTGGAGTTTTTTTGGAAGCTTAACATACGAACTCTTGAAAACGTTTCATTGTTTCCTCCTTTTAAGAATTCTTAACCCCCAAACATACGGGGTCGTTGGAAGTCTTTTCGCAACCATTTATTTATCAACATATATCGCTGACTGCGGAGCAACCAACTCCCTTGCCCCATATCTTTCCCTATGGACTGAAAGCAAACAAAACTTTAAAAAATTATTATGGCGATACTTTATAACCCCCCATATCATTATATTAACCCTATGCTCAGGGATTGTTACCTATATCGCCGCCCAAAAGTTTGCCGCAATCACCAACCCGCCATATCTGTTTTTGATCCCCGGGATCATCGTTCTTGAAACAATTCGTTCTTTCTTACGAGTGTTTCTGTATACAGTATTTAAAAATAAACTCATTGTTATAATAGAAGTATCACTTTTCATCTGCTATGTATCAGCAATCTGGATAGCATACCTTTTCTTCGCAATCCCCCTATCATATAATCTTATCTTTATTCCTCATTTTATTGATTCGGTCCTCGCAGTCGCACTTTTGTCTTATGTGATATACCATTTTTATAAAAAGCTCCCCGACAAAGAAGAGCACATCCAACCGTCTCTCTGGAAAAGAATCGCCGCAACCAGGTTTTTTAACTATCTCTTACGACTCAGCCGTCACATGTTCACCAGCAATGTCTTCACACCGCTCTTTGCAGTAAAATTTGGACTCAAAGCTGCCGGTATTTTTTATTTTGCAAGCACCATCACAAACGTCTTAAACGCCGTCATCAAATTAACCTTCGGATATACAGGTGGAGCCTTACTCGCTTCACTAAAAAATAGCCCTCAAAAAGAAAAAACTGCGGCATTCAACTTCTTGTGCAGAAAACTTATGATGATCGTCGCACCAATCATAATCTTCCTAACCATCAATCATAAAGCTCTTATAAAACTGAGTAGCGCCCCAAATATCGCAAGCACCGTGATTGGTTTATCATTATTGTATCTTATTATAACGTTCACAGAATTCTTTTTCTTACTCTATGAACAATTTTATATCATCGAAGAAGCAACAGGAAAGCTATTTTTATTTAAACTTTTTGAATTTGCTGTATTTTATGGGGTCATAGCAACAGCAACATCATCAGTTGTTACAACCTTACTCAGTGTCATCATTATCAGGTTGATTAGCTTTAGCATAATAGCAATAAATGCCTATTATCTTTGGAAGATAACCCCAACGTTTAAAACAAACATTCGCTATTTTATTATCAGCGTTATCATTTCATTACTTGCAACACTTATCCTATAAATTAAGAATTATAAGATAGAGCTTTTGCAAAAAATAACGTCACTTAAGAAGTTGGCGCGCCTTTTTCCCTTTTTAGGTTTTTTTCTCTTTTTTCTTAAAATTTGGTTTTTAACACCATTTATCTCATTAAATTCAATAAATTCAATTATATCTCTCTATTATATGCGTCATATGTGTCTATAATTTTTGAATTAGTCGAATCTTGCGCGTATGACTTATATGACTTATGCGCAAGCAGATAAATCGTATCAACTGGTTTATAAGAGTATAAAAGACAGGTGTGCGTACGATTGGTTTTTGATTTAGTTATATAATACACTATATACATTATATACATTATACACCCTCTTCATACACCCTCTTCTTCTCTTAATCTTCTCTTAGACTAATTACTAACTATCTAACTAATACTTATCAATATTCCTTATTCCTTATTCCTTGTTTCTTTATATTTCTCTATTCATCCTCTTTCTCTTTATTCTTCTTTTATTATTTTCTTAATTCCTTACTCCTTATTACTCCTTAAGTCCTTCTTCTTATTTTCCTTTTATCTTCCTTATCTTCATCTTCTTAGCAGTGAATGCGAACTGACTGAATAAGAGACACCC